>Ga0209810_1001257_pt1 | contig 40390 bp, 32 predicted proteins | sample Coa_R1_7_FD_187159 | JGI IMG/M metagenome (GOLD analysis project Ga0209810, IMG submission 187159) | Surface soil microbial communities from Centralia Pennsylvania, which are recovering from an underground coalmine fire - Coalmine... | ecosystem: Environmental > Terrestrial > Soil > Unclassified... | reverse complement strand
CGCGCCGGGGAGAGGCCAGGCGGACGGCAAGCCACGCGCCGGGGAGAGGCCAGGCGGACGGCAAGCCACGCGCCGGGGAGAGGCCAGGCGGACGGCAAGCCACCCGCCCCCAGGCCACCCGCCGCAGGCCACCCGCAAGGGGTGGCCCTACTATATACGGGCGTTCGTGCGGCTTGCAGAACCGTCGTATATAGTAGGGCCACCCCTTGCGGGTGGCCTGCGGCGTGGCCGACCTGCGGGTGGCCTGCGGCGTGGCCGACCGCGGGTGGCCTGCGGCGCGGCTAGCCTGCAGTGCAGGCAATTCTGCAAGAGGTCTGAGCGTTAGCGCGTTTAGTCGCTAGCCACCTGGCCGCCGGTGACTTCGGCGAGAACCTCTTCATCGCTCACATCACTCTTGATAGTTGCCTGGCCGATGAAGAACACGACGACCGCCACGAGCAGCGAGAGGAGCGCGATACCGCCGATCCAGAGCAGCCAGCTACTCTCGGAGAGTAAAGGAGTCCACGGGCCGGTGAAGGTCACATAGACGCCGACGGCGCTGGCGATGAGGCCCAGAGCGGAGCAGAGGTAGAACACCCAGTCCGGCGCGAGGCGCGCGCGCGTGAAAGCCTCGTGGTACTTGTAGCGAATGATGATCACATCGACGAAGAGGATCACCATAGAGACGCACCAGATGACCGTTACAGCCGCCTGCAGGATATCGTAAACGATGGTGGACAGGTCGGTGGGCTTGAAGCCAGCCGCGAGAGCATAGGGCATGATAATGAACGCGATCACCGTGAAAAGCGCGGCAATCACGCTTTGCACCAGCACGGCCACCCAGGGGACTCTGTTCGCATTGACTTTGCTCATGACTGTCGGTAAGCGCCGATCCAGACCGGAGACGAAGAGCAATCGTCCGAAGGAATAGTTGTAGACGGCAGTGTTAAAGAGGAAAAAGCCAATGAAGATGAGGTTGACGATAACGCCGAGTACGGTGCCGGCCGCCCCAAACCCGTTCTGCACAGCGGCAGCCACCGCTGCCGGATTGCCCTGGGTGACGACATTCGGGTTGCTCGACGATGCGGGAACCGCCATCATCACGCCGAAAGTGCCAATCAGATAGGCGGCCATGACCACGACTGATCCCCAGAGGAGATAGCGGGTGATAGCGCGCATATCATTGATTTCGACGCCCATGTTTAAGGGGACTTCGATGCCAAGCAGGGCCAGCACGACCAGGCCGAAGAACGTCCAGTTCCCGCCGTTGAGGCTCCAGCTTTTCGCGGAAAAGTCTGCCTGTGGCGCGTGACCGCCGAGCAGCCAGAACACCCCGGCCAGCCCAATCAACAGGATGGCGCCACCATAGGCAACGAATACGACATTGACAAAGTTTTGCGTGACACGGAAGCGCAGGATGGAAAGCACAAAGGAGAAGGCGATGACGAGGATAATTACCAGCCCCTGCTGCCATGCATCCTGTAAAAGGCTGGCATTGAACTGGCCGCCCAGTTGCTGAATCAGGGTGACAACGGCATCGCCTGTAGCAATCATGACCAGAATGCCGGGCCACCAGGCGCAAAAACCGGCGAAGAAACCCATAAAAGCGCCGAATGCCTTATTGGTCCAGACGTAAATCGAGCCTTCACCAGGGAACATCAAGCCCAGTTGCCCGGTTACAATGGCGCCGGGAATGAGGAACGTGATGAAGCCGAGGCCCCAGTAGATGTAAGCCGCCGCCCCTGCGCCGGGGATGACGCCTGCATTACTGATAAAAAGGACGATTGCTACGAAAATAGCCACCATGTCGAAGGAATTAAGGACTTTTGGCAGAATGCCACCGGCAATGCGTTCTGAACGCAGAACGTTGCTGCTGCTGCCACTACTGCTAGCAGTTGTAGCCATTGAAGCGTACACCTCCCAAAAAGATTTCTGTAGCACATCCAGGCGGTTTCAATCCCAGATGGGAAGCCAGACCCTTTCAGCATGCTACAGACGCAGATAGTTTGGACTACATCGACAGAAATGGATGAAAAGAAGCTACGAGCAGACCTCCTTTCTGTATACTCTTCTACCGTTGAGTATAACGCAAGAAACGCCACCTGTCCAGTGAGGAAAATGCTGAACTATGCTATTTAATCTCGCTCAGCATGACACGTCCGAAAGACATCAGTGCTTTCCTGGCGTGGCGGTGGGTTGCGCGCCCGGTCTGGCAGTCGGCGTTGGAGTGGCTTTTGTTGACTGGTTGAGCAACGCCTGTTCCTGTTGGAGTTTGCGCTGCACGGCACGTAGATAGGCTTGCGCGCCATCCAGATCGGTGTCGGTAATGGTCTGGAGCTGGCGCGGCATCTTGTTGACATCATTGACCCAGCTTTGCAGGACGTTCTGCAGGGCCGCCAGCGTATCGTTATCCTGGTAGATACGAGCGAGCCAGCCGCGAGCGGTGATGACGGCGCGCAGCGTAACATTGAGGAAATCGCCGGCCACCGTCGCAGCGAGCGTGACCAGCGGAGAGACGAAAACGTCGTAGGCCACGCGGGTGAGGCGTGCAGCGGCAATGGCGGCATCGAGCGAGACGCCCTCCATGCTGTCCAGCGCGGTAATAAATTCTCGACGCACCTGGTCGGCCCCGGCCTGAACGCCCTTCTGAAATTGCTCTTCCAGTTGCTTTTCGATATTGTTGCCCGCGTTTTCTACAGCCTGGGGCAGCTTCGGGCCAAGCTCGATGGCGGCAATTGTCCCGCCTCCAACGGCGGCAAGGCCCAGACCCCAGAGCAGTTTGCGGCGCGTCACGCCCTTTTTCTTGCGCCGGGGTTTGCGCTCTGGCTCATCCTTCTCATCTTCCTCGTAGGCAGGCGCGGGGCCTCTGCGTGTGGGCCGACCAGCACGCCGACGTGGCGTGACCGTCGCGGCAGGCGCGAGGCGGCGATCCAGCGGATCTTCCTCCTCCTCGTACTCGTAGCCGAGATCGGGGTCAACGCCCTGGGGTTCCCATTCGACGAGCGTCTCTTCGTCCGCCGGGTGCAGCTCTGCCAGCCGCCGCGTCCGTGGGACCGCTACAGGAGCCGGAGGGTTCGGGTGATATGGTTGCAGCATTCGACTCTGCGGCCTGCCTTCGTCCTGCTCCCGATTCTGCTGTGGCGCAGGCTGACGCTGGCCGTGATGCTGCTGAGAACCGGCGCGGCGCGGCGTCTCGTCCACTTCGCTCTCCATCTCCTCCGGCTCCAGCACCATCGTGGCGCGCGCCTTCGTGGCAAGGATGTTCTGTCGCAGCAGTTGTCGCGTGCGCCGCGGATCAGGGCGGGGAGCCAGAATACCAGAAGTATGCCGGGAATCCGCGCCGCTCTTCGTCGTCTGCTGGCTCGCGGGACCTGTGCGGCTTGCGTTCGAGGACGTGCGGGGTCTGCTGCGCAACGGGTCGTAATCATACGCATACTGCCGTCCTGGACTCTTCCGGTAGGTTCTTCTTTCCGATTGTAGCATGGGTACCTGCTCCTGCCCTGTTCGCTTGCACTCACTCGCTGACATCAACCATTCAAAAGCAACAGATGCGCTGCTGCTCGTACACATTTTACATTATAAAAATGCAAATGTCCAGTTCTTGCACAGTTTTGTTGTGGTTATCAGTCTCCCACATGGCACGACATGCTATGAAAAAATGACCGGGACAAGTCATGCTGAGCGCAGCGAAGCATGACACGCGAGAGGGTCTTTTTCATAGCATGCCGTCAATGGATGAGCAGCGATGGCAGATGGGGCAGCAGCGACCAGAAAGCGGTGCCGAGCAGGGCGACGGCGAGCCAGAAGGCAAACCAGCTATAGAGCTTAAGCGTCTGCTGCATCACGGCGTGAAAGCCGACCGGGTTATCCGTGCGGAAGACGCCGGTGAGGGCGACGACCGCTGTGGGCAGCGTCCAGAGGGTGATAAGCAGCAGGTGGGGCGCGCCGTGCGGTACGGCCAGCGCAACGATGATACCATACGCGGCCAGTAGCAGCAGCAGGTAGAAGATGCGGCTCAAACGCAGGCTGAAGAAGGTCGCCAGCGTGTGCTTTCCCGCCTGCACATCGCTCTCCATGTCGCGCAGGTTGTTGGCGTGAATGACCGCCGCCGCCAGCAGTCCCAAGGGGAGACTGTAGAGCAAGGCCATGCGATTAAGAGAGCCGATCTGCACGGCGTAGGCGCTCAGCGTGAGCAAGGGGCCAAAGATGGCGAAGGCGACCAGCTCCCCCAGCGTCAGTGAGGAGAGCGAGCGCGTTGTGGCGCTGTAGAAGAAGGCGCAGAGCAGACCGGCCAGCCCGAAGAGGATGACGGGCCAGCCACCGTTGAGAGCGACCACCAGATCGAGCAGGCCGCCGAAAGCCAGCATGAACAGCCCGACAGTGAGGACAGTGACCGGGCGCACGACCGCCTGCTGGATCAAGCCGCCGGGGCCGAGCGCGTTACTGGTATCGATGCCACGCAGGTAATCGTAATAATCATTGACCAGCTGCGCCCCGGCCTGGATCAGCAGGACGGCGACCAGCAGGCCGAGGAAGTGCAGGATGTGGAAATGGCCCAATGGTAGCTTCTGGGATATGGTCTGCGTCCATGCCAGCACGCTGCCGACGATGACAGGCGCGAGTGAAAGCGGCAGGTAGGCCGGTCGCAGACCATCCCACCACAGATGGAGCCACTCAAAAGGGCCACGCCGGTATTCCGCCGGCTGGACGACCAGCGAACCTGGCAGGCTCACCGAGCGTGTCGCCGTGACGGGACGAATCTCAATCTCCGGTTGTAAGGCATTGATAGCCTGAAACGAGTCCAGTGGAATGGTCGGTACCTCTTCTGCCTGCACCGTTTCCGCCGTCACAATCTGGGAAGTGACCGGTTTCTTGCTTTTCTGGCTGCTGTTTTCCTGGTTTCTATCTTCGTGCTTATTTTGCATAGTGTACGATACGCCCCCTCTGGCATCAAAATGAATATGGAGCAAGAACAGAAAAAAGCTCTCACAGAAAATACGCTGCAACTCCGCAAAACGTATACGCCGCCTGCATGCATAGTCGTTTGCTACTGGTAAGTATACACCATTTTCATCCTTCTCTGCAGGCGCACGATGAAATCGGCATCTGTGAGGATGCACACGCAAGCAGCGAAAAAAGTGCGCAATTTTTATGTTCCAGACCGATGTTGCTGAAGTTCGTGTTGCAGGGCGAGCATGGTACGCTGCAACTGTGCCTGTTCCATCGCGATGGTCAGGTCGCCGCGCGTTTTTTCCAGGATGCCTCGTGCGTTGTCGGTGGTGCGGCGCAGGCCGCCGGTGATGGCGTCGGGAAAATCGATGGAGATCAGGATGGCATAAATATCATCCATGTAGCCCAGGTAGACCTCGCAGGTCTCGATATTGCCCCGGCGTAGCTGGTCAAGCAGGTAGCGGCGTAACTCGCCCACCGCTTCTCCGAGGCCGTTGAGGTACGCGGCCCAGCCGATGCCGAGCTGTTCCGCGCCGGGCAAGGGGTGATGCTGGACAAGGGCGCTGAAGATGCTGGCCTCGGCAAACTCTTTCTGCGCGTCCTGCACAAAGCCGGCATAGTAGATATCCTGGTGGTCGCGCAGATCAATCGCCATTTCCTGGAGCAAATCTGCCGCCTGCGCCAGCAAGTGCGCCGCCGTCTGGAAGTCCTGCCGGTGGGCGGCGCGTATGCTGTTGGCGCAGAAGCGAATGGCGCTGCGCGACCTGGGCAATGCCTGTTCGCGCGCCGCGTTCTTCAGCGCCAGATGTTCCGTCGCCTCGCGCCCGATACTCTCAAAGTTTTCCGCCATCGTAGCTTCGCTTTCTCTTTTCATGTCTTATTATTCGTCCAGTCGAGTCCACGCCCATTATAGCGAAGCTGCTCTGGCCTTGCAAACGTAGCTGTTGGAGGTACTAGCCAGGGTCCACCCGGCCATATCATGCCGTAAAAAAGACCCCCGGACATGTCATGCTGAGCGCAGCGAAGCATCCAGGGTAGGATACGCCGTCCGGTTGGTGAGACCAGATGCTTCGCTGCCGCTCAGCATGACACGTCAGGAGGCGTTTTTTTACGGCATTGCTACGAGAATGGCTCTCGGCAATGGCCTGCTCTCTGGCCTCCATAGGACTCAAATGAGGCGGCGCACCTCGATTTCGGGCGGGAAGCTCATATCGTTGAGGTCGCCGGACCAGAACAACTGCTTCATGATTTCGGCGACGGCGTAGAGCAGGTGTTGCAGCGCGGCCTCGCGGCCCTGCTCGAAGGCGGCGCTGCCCCGGTAATCGCCCAGGCGCGCGAACAGCGGATTGACCGGCGCCCGCTCGCTCATACGCACGAGATACATCTCCATCTTCAAGGCCCCCTGCTCAACAGGCACCATGATGCGCAGTTGCGGCACCGAGTTGATGATGTCCAGGCGGTAGAACACGCCGTAGTGGTCGCGAGAGGCCTGAAAAATGGAGACCTCCGGGACGCAGTCGTCGTTGTCATATCCGTACTCTGGATGTTCCATCTCTACTCCTAAATCTGCCAGAATGTTTTGCACCTGTTCGTGAATATTCATTCTACCCTCTCTCAGGGGCGAATACAGGCTCGCCCGAACCTCTCTCTGTTTGCCTCTAGCCTGATAAGACCAATCTTCAAACTCCTATCGGCGTCTACAAGTGCCTTTCCCTTCATCCTGCTATTCTGCGCATGCGCAGGGAAAACGGAAATGTCATCCATGCGATACAATTCCACCTCTGTACCTGTCTCTAATAGAAAACCTTTTTGGCTGGAACACCTCGGCAGAGTGTCAGACAGGTTATCCTGGACGCAACGAAAATGAAACCAGGGCGAAGCTGGCCTTCGCCCTGGTTCTATTTTCGTTCTGGTCTCACATAGTTCCCTACACAAAAGCTGGTTCCTGCATGGCGGCGATGCAGCTTGCGTCCGGCTGCATGGTCGGCTGTTGCAGGAAGGCGATCATGATAGTGTCCGGGCAAACATTGGTGGCGAAGACGCCGTGACCGGTGGCGGGGAAAAGGAAAAAGAAGCTGTGGCTCAACGTTTGCGCCGTCAGTCTGCCGTTAGAGGGAGGCGTGATGGGATCGTATTCGCCGGAGAGGATGAGCGTGGGAATGGAGCTGACGACGGGCTGTTTCTGCGCCGCCGGTACCAGGCGCTGGTGCCAGTCCTGGCAGATGGTAAGTTGCCCCAGCAACCTCGACTGGAAGCCCGACCGCAATTGTGGCCGCAGCACGGTGATCGCCTTATCCAGTTCGCTCTCCGTGACAAAGCCAATATCTTCCCCGCACTCGACGGCATAATACATGCCATCGCTGACGCCGTTCGACGGGCCGAAGGAAATGACGCTGGCAAGGTTTGAGAGCGAATGGTAATCCCCTTTGTTCACCTGCATAATCAGTTGCGGCAGCAGAGGGATGGCCTCGGTAACGTACATGGCGCTGAAGATGATCTGGGCGAAATTGTCGCCGCTCAGCAGCAGCGTGCCTGCACCCCTCACCGTGACAACCTCTGGCTGCGCGTTCAGTCTGGCAACCAGCGCGTAAAAGACGCTATCCAGGCGGGGGTACTCGGCGTTGCAGGAAGGGCTGATGGCGCAACCATGAAAGAGAACATCCAGCGCGTGCTGCAGATCGAATGGCTCCTGAGTGAAGGCGTTGAGCTGCGTCGGCACGGTCGAATCGAGGATAACGCTGCGAATATCGGAAGGGAAGAGGCGCATCACCGTCAGGGCCAGGCGCGTGCCATAGGAGACGCCGTAGAGGTCGGCCTGCCGGTAGCCCAGCGCGTGAATCAGGTCATGGACATCGGTGGCATCGGCAATGGTGGTGTACGCCTGAACATTGATGCCCGCTTTGAGCAGGCGATCATGGCAGTCCACCCCGGCCAGCACAGGGCCGCCGGGATAGTTGCTGAGCGGGTCGAGTTCCGGGCAGTCCAGGGCCGGCCTGGAATAGCCGGTGCCGCGCTGGTCGAGCAGGATGAGATCATGTCCCATCGTAAAATCTTGCAGGTTCGATGCATCGATGAAGACGCCCACATCATCCAGCAGGCCGCCACCGGGGCCGCCGCTCAGGTAGATCAAAGGGTCGGCAGGCGTCGCTGCCCCCGGCGCTTTGAAGATGGCAACGGCAAGCTGAATGGTCTTCCCCTTCGGCTGGCTCGCGTCTTCTGGCACGGTGAGGTAGCCGCACCTGAGCTGCTTGCCCTCAACAATGCCGGAGCCTGGCACGAAGGGACAGGCCGCGTCATGAAAATGGCTTACCGGGACAGCGGCAGGCGCGGGCGTTGCATGGGTGCGAAGGCGCAAGGTATACGTTCCGGCAAAGATAACCAGTAACGCGCCGAAAATTGCGGCGGCGCTATAAAAAAAGGCGCGGCGCTTTGCGCGCTGCGGCGGTTGAGGAGAGATGGCATTCGATTCTGGCGCGCTGGCTGCTGTCTCTTCTTTCCGCGTTTCCGCCTGCGCGCTGCTATAATCCACATAAGGCAGAGCTTCATCCAGGTATGGAAGCGCGTTATCAGGGCCTGTCTCGCTCATAGCGGTCACCGGCAAAGCAGAACGGCTGTTGTCATCATAATCCACAGGCTCATGGTAATCGTACATGAGGAAGTCCCCCGCTCAAACTGTTTTCATCATTCATTGAAGCATATGAATGTCCATCTCTTTTATAACTCATCTTCCACAAAAAAGCAATATGACAGGCGACCAGTTTTACCCGCGAGGATGTATTATCCCCCTGCGCGTTTGACTTTATAGCCCAGGCCGGTCAATTTCGCCATTACTTTCTCGCAGTGGTCGCCCTGGATTTCGATGGTATCGTCTTTGACGGTACCGCCGGAGCCGCAGAGCTTCTTGAGTTGTTGCGCTAGCGCGGCCAGCGCCTCGTGATCGCCCGGCACGCCGGTAATGACTGTGACCGTCTTGCCGCCGCGCCCTTTGCGGTCGCGCATCACCCGCACAATGCCATCGCTTTTCTTGCCTGTCGGCGCGGGCTGCTCACAGAGACAGCGTTTCCGCCCGCAGGTGGGGCAGGTCTCGATCCTGCCCCCATCGGTCGAATAGACCAGTCTATCCGGCATAGCTATTCCTCTCTGCATAGACGCACATTATCCCCGGAAATTGTATCATAGCGCAAAAGGAATTTCTCGTTTGGCCTGCCCGGTATACTGTACTGTGGAGCCTGTGAAAGGAGGGGGAAGAGTGAAATGAAAGTAATGAGTGGAATACGTGGGACAGGTGGTATCAGTGTCATCAGCAGGGTCAGTGGGATGCCGCGACCGGCGGGAACGAGGATGGGACGCTACCGGCTCATACGCAGCCTGGGGGAAGGCGGCATGGCGGAAGTCTTCCTGGGGTATGACGAGGAGATGCGCCGGGCCGTCGCCGTGAAGGTGGTGGATAGCAGGGAATATGAGCTTGTGCTGCGTTTCCAGCGCGAGGTGGAGACGATTGGCTCCCTCACCCACGAACACATTTTGCCGGTCTTTGACTACGGCGAGCAGGGCGAGTGGCGCTATCTGGTCATGCAGTATGTCGATGGCGGTACCCTGCGCGAACGCCTGCAACGCGGGCCGCTGGCGGCGGAAGAGGCGGCGCATATCCTGCGCCAGGTTGCCAGCGCCCTGCAATTTGCCCACGCGCGCGGCATCATTCACCGCGACATCAAACCTTCCAACATTCTGCTACGCGGCGACTATGCCTACCTTGCCGATTTTGGCCTGGCGCGCGACCTGGACCAGGCCAGCAGCTTGACGAAAACGGGCAGCCTGCTCGGCACGCCGGAATATATGGCCCCCGAACTGGCAAAAGAGGAGGTCTCGCCCGGCGTCGATATCTACGCGCTGGGCGTCGTCCTCTACCAGATGCTGACCGGGCGCGTCCCCTTTAGCGGCAACAGTGTGCTGTCCATCTGCTGGAAGCACATGCAGGAAGACCCGGTGCCGCCTTCGCGTCTCAATCCCGCCCTGCCCCCGGCGCTCGACGCGGTCGTGCTGCGGGCGCTGGCAAAGAACCCGCGCCAGCGTTTCCAGACTGCGGACGAGCTGGCGCGCGCCTGCGATCTGGCCCTTGAGAGCGCACGGACGTCGCGTACCCTTTTCACAGGGAATACGCAGACGCTGACATTACCACTGCTCCGCCTGCGCGCGCGTGGGAGCTTCGTCATCGCTTTCTCGCTCGCGCTGCTCTTTCTCCTGCTCACCTCGCTCGCGCTCACCTTCAGCTTCTTCACCGCTCTTTCGCGGCCATCGCCATCCGGTCAGGCCATTGTGCAGTCCACGCCCTCACACCTGCCCACCGATATCTCCGCTGAACGGAAAGCGCCAGCCACAAAGAAACGCCCGATAAAAATCGTATCGCCGCCTACGCCGCGCCCCACACCGCGTCCAACTTCCCCGCCTGCTCGCCATGCCACGCCCACACCATCGCCAACGGCCACGCGCTGGCCCTGGCCCTGGCCCACACCCGACTGGTGGCGCCACCACCGGGGCAAGGACGATTGACGTTTCCCTCTTCCCCGAACTCATCCACCTTTCGAGAGCAGCCGAACGCGCAATTCACGGCCTGTATTAACGCTTGCCTCGCTTCCTGCTATCATGGTATGCTGTCATTAGAATGCATGTTCGGTTGGATATACTGACGTTGGTCATATGTATCCAATAGTTCAGGAGTAGCTATTGTCAAATTCTCCTCTTGGAACGCAGGCACAGCCTGTGGATACGCAGGACGAGTGGCTCTTCGGGTGGGATGCGCTGCCGGGGATTGTCTCGGTCTGGGCCAATCGCAGCGGGCTGGCGGTGATCTGGCGGCGGGAGCCGGGCAGCGAGCGCGTAGAGCGCGTGACGGAGCGGTTCCGGCCCTGGCTCTTTGCCGCCACGCTGGCCGATGTGGCGCATCTCGGCCCCACGCTGATCCCGGCCACTGCTATGGGCGCGCGTAACGCGGCGTTCAGCTATCGCGAACTGGACGGCGCGCCAGGTTCGTTTCGCTACCTGCTTTCGGCACGCGACGGGCGCATGCTGGAGCGGGCGTTGCTGACCGGCGCGTCTCGTCGGCTGGGCAGGCGCATGAGCAGCCTGAGCGACCTGCCGGACGACTATTACCGGGTTGGCCCCGTCGAGCAGTACCTCATGCAGAGCGGGCGCGTCTATTTCAGGGGACTGGCCTACGAAGATTTGCACCGCTTGCAATTTGATTTAGAGACGACCGCACTCGATCCGCACCGGGGGCGCATCTTTCTGGTGGCTGTACGCGACAGTCGCGGGCTTGCCACCACGCTTGAGGCGCCGCGTGCCGAAGACGAAGCGCAACTGATTGCCGATCTCTGCACCCTGATTCGCCTGCGCGACCCCGATGTCATCGAGAACCACAACCTTTTCGGCTTCGATCTGCCTTTCTTAGAGCAACGGGCCGCGGTGCATGGCATACCGCTGGAACTGGGGCGCGAGGGCGCGCCTCGCCTGCTGGAACGCCGTGAGGAGACGCTGGCCATCGGGCCGGAGGCGCGCAGGCGCGTGCGCTACAGCGTGGCCGGGCGCGAGTTGATCGATACGCTGGACGCCGTGCGCCGCCACGATTTCGTGGTACGCGACATGCCGGGCTACGGACTCAAAGAGGTGGCGCGCTACTTCGGCATGGCCGCGCCCGACCGCGTCTATCTGGAAGGCGGGACGATCTTCGAGACCTTCCGCCGCGACCCTGACCTGGTGCGCCGCTACGCGCTGGACGACGTGACGGAGGTCGATGGCCTCTCACGCCGCCTGCTGGGCGCGCCCTTCGCCCTCGCCAGTATGGCCCCGCGTCGCTACGAACGCCTCGCCTCGGCTGGGCCTGCTATGGGCATCCTCGAACCCATGCTTGTACGCGCCTACCTGCGGGCGGGTGTGGCCCTGCCGCGACAGGCGACGGAAGCAGACACGGATCACGCTCCCCACGAAGGGGGCGCCGTCTTTCTCTTCGCCACCGGGGTAGCCGAGCATGTCGTAAAAGCCGACGTGGCTTCGCTCTACCCTTCGTTGATGCGCTGCTTCAGAATCGGGCCGACCTGCGACCGCCTGGGCGTCCTGCTGGGCATCCTCGACCGTCTGACCGATCTGCGCCTGGCCCATAAAGCGGCGGCCAGAAGCGCAGCGCCCGGCTCATTAGAGGCGAATATGCACGATGCCACGCAGGCCGCCATGAAAATCCTGATTAACGCGGCCTATGGCTACATGGGCGCGGGCGCGATGGCCCTCTTCGCCGACATTCGCGCGGCGGATGAGGTGACAAAACGCGGGCGCGAGGTGCTGTCGCAGGTGCTGGATGCCCTGCGCGAGCGCGGCATGGCCCTGATCGAGGCCGATACCGACGGCGTGTACTTCGCCGTACCGGTCGACTGGAGCGAGGAGCAGGAGCGGGTACTGGTGGCGGAGATCGGCGCGCTGCTGCCAGAAGGCATCCGCCTGGAATACGAGGGTCGCTACCGCGCCATGTTCAGCCACGAGGTCAAAAACTACGCCCTGCTCACCTACAATGACCGCCTGATCGTGCATGGCGTCGCCCTGCGTTCCAGTCGCGCCGAGCCGTTCGGCGAGCGGTTTCTGCGCCACGCGCTCTACTGCACCATGACCAACGATATCCCCGGCCTGCGCCAGAGCTATCTCGACGTGGTGGCCGCGCTGCGCAAACGCGAGCTTCCCCCGTCCGAACTGGCCACCCGCGTGCGCCTCTCCAAAACCTCTGAAACTTACCTGGCCGCGCGCTCCACCCACCCGGAGCCGCAATACGAGGCCCTGCTGGCTGCCGGTCGCAAACGCTGGTATCCGGGAGAGCGCGTCCGCTTCTATCGCGCTCGCGGCGGCTCCTACGTCTGGCTACCCGATGAAAGCGAGGAACCCTCCGTCAACACCGGCTGGGAGGCCGACGGCCCGTCAACCAGCGAAACAGGAGAACCCGCCGACCCGCCATCTGTTTCCGGTCAGAAACACGAGGACGGCAAAGGGCAGAACGACTACGATGTGGAACACTACCTGCAGGTACTGGTCACCTCATATGCCGCGCGCCTGCGCAAAGCCTTCGCCCCCGCCGACTTCGAGCAACTCTTCCGCCTCGACGGCCAGTCCGGCCTCTTCGACCGCCCCGTCGAAAGCATTCAGCCCCTCTGGATTCGCCGCTCAGCATGACATCTCCGTGATTGTTTTTGATGGCATCCCCATCCCACTCACTTGCGTGCTAAGAGTATGTATGCGGTGATACACTGTAATCGCTGAGTAAGAACAGGCTCAAAGCGCGATTATGAGATAGGAAAGGAAGAATTTCTCTATGGTGACTCGTATTGATGTCTGGTCAGATTTTGTTTGACCCTTCTGCTTCTTAGTCGCCTCCGGTCTGGAGAAGCTGCAACAACACTTTGAGGTCGATATTCACTGGCATTCGTTTGAGCTGCGACCGCCCGGCACGACGCTGCCGCCGCAGTACAAAGCGCGCATCGAAGCTTCGCGCCCGGCGCTCAAGAGGCGGGCGCAGGAGCAGTACGGCGTCGAGATCAACCCCGGCCCGCTGGAGACGAATAGCGAACCGGCGCTGATCGCGGAGAAATATGCTGAGGCACAGGGCAAGGGCAATGCCTTCCACGAGGCCGTCATGCACGCCTACTGGCAGGAAGGCGAAAATATCGGCAACCCCGATGTTCTCAAGCAAATCGCCAGCAGCGTTGGCCTGGACACCGACCATTTCGCCTCTGCCGTGCTGGAAAATCCCACCTACAAAAAAGCGGTGGAGCAAGATATCCGGCAGGCCCGCGAATACGGCATCGATGCCGTACCCGCCCTCGTCTTCGACGACAAATACCTCGTCCTGGGCGCGCAGCCCTATGACGTGCTGAAACAGGTTGTGGAAACGGTGCAGAAAGAGCATGCATAAATAACGCAGGCCCGTCGGGTTTGCCGCCCGACGGGCCTGCGTTATTTATGCTGCGCCAGTTTATAGCGTTGCTGGAGCGCGCTGACGACCTGTTGAGCCAGTTCAGCGGGCGTGTGTTTTGAGGTATCCACCAGCAGGTCGTAAAATTCGGGGGCGCGGTAATCGGCGACGCCGTAGATACGTCTGTATTTTTCCACGTCCCGGCTGTCGCGGTACTCGATTTCGGCCTCGGCCCGCGCCAGATCTACCTGCTCGCGCCTCATGTAACGTTCGGCGCGCACCGCCAGAGGGGCGTAGCAATAGACCTTCAATACGTCATCTAATCCATGCGCGAGCCAGCCGGCCAGGCGGCCTTCGACGACAACGTTGGTTTCCTTCTCAAGCAATTCACGCTGCGCCGTATCGAAGGCTCTGTGAACCTCGTCGGGCAAGAGACTCACCTGCTGAATGGACATTCCGCGCGCGGCACTGAAATCACGAAAACGCTGACCGGTGTTGACCCGCTTCCAGCCGGGAAGCAGGGCAATCACGGCATCGGCAAGCGAGCTTTTGCCGGTGGCAACCTCGCCCGATATGGTTATGGCTCGAATCGTCAATTGTCTGCACCTCTCTCAACGGGGGAAGGACTGTCGATTTACGTGTATTATATCCTATCAATCCAAATATCGCCAACGCGACGCCCGCTGATATATTTGATAGAGCAGACCCCTTGCGTATGGTGGAGAAGCAGGATAGGATGGAAGCAAAGCAATCGTGTCCTCGGACAGATGAGGAGGATAGTATGAACAACGCGCCACAACATCGTATCGCCATCATCACAGGCGCGAGCCGGAGACAGGGCATTGGCACGGCCATCTGCCGGGCGCTGGCTGCTGCTGGCTGCGATATCTTCTTCACGCACTGGAGCGCCTATGATCGCTTCATGGCGTATAAAGTGGATGAGCATTGGCCTGCTTTGCTGGAAGAGGAGTTACGCGCGACCGGCGTGCGCTGCGCAAGCATGGAAGTGGATATGAGCGAGGTTGAGGCGGCTGCGCGTATACTGGATGCCGTTGAGGCCACGCTGGGCGCGCCCGCCATTCTGATCAACAACGCGGCCTACTCAACCCGCGATGGCTACAAGGCGCTGAATGCGAAGACGCTGGACGCCCACTATGCCGTCAATATGCGCGGGACGATGCTGCTGAGCGTGGAGTTTGCGCGTCGCTACGGAGGCAAGACGGCGCGGCGCATCATCAGCCTGACCTCTGGTCAGTCGCTGGCCCCGATGCCCGGCGAACTGGCCTACATCGCCACGAAAGGGGCAATCGAAGCCTTCACCCTCACGCTCTCCGCCGAACTTGCGCCAGAGGGCATCACGGTGAACGCCGTCGATCCCGGAGCGACCGATACCGGTTGGATGACAGAGGAGATACGGCGCGATCTGACGCTGCACGCGCCAATGGGCCGCATCGGGCAACCAGAGGACGCGGCGCGCCTCATCGCCTTCTTAGCCAGCGACGAGGCCGCGTGGATCACCGGGCAGGTGATTCACTCGCGGGGCGGATTCTAAGTTCTGCTTCCTGCCGATTCCTGCGTAGAGGATGTATATCATCACCCCCGAAAAAGTCAAGCACTTTTTGCACTATCCTCCCAGAATGCGCCCGTCCGAGATTTCTACCACGCGGTCAGCCTCGTTGACGACGGTCATGTCGTGGGTGGCGATGAGCATGCCGATCTGCTGGCTGTGGGCGATTTCGGCCAGCAGGCGGGCGATGGTGCGGCCTGTCAGCGAGTCGAGGTTGCCGGTCGGCTCATCGGCGACGATGAAGCGCGGGGTATGCACGAGTGCGCGCGCCAGAGCGACGCGCTGCTGCTCGCCGCCGGAGAGTTCGAGGCCGCGATGGTGCGCCCTCGCCTTCAGCCCCACGCGCTCCAGCGCATCCAGCGAGCGGCGCGTGCGCTCTCCGGCCTCCATGCGCGCCAGGCGCAGGGGGATTTCGACGTTTTCCTGTGCCGTCAGCGCGGGGAAAAGATGGGCATTCTGGAACATCATGCCGATGCTCTCCCGCCTCATGCGGGCGCGGGCCGATTCATCGAGCCGGGAGAGGTCGCGTTCCAGAATATAGACCTTGCCCTGGGTGGGGTCATCGAGGCCGATCAAGATGTTAAGCAGAGTGGTCTTGCCGGAGCCGGAACGCCCGCGCAGGGCCACGAACTCGCCCGGCCCGATGCGCAAATCGATACCGCGCAGGGCATGCACAATGCCGCCCCCGGCGCGAAAGTCGCGCGTCACCCCACGCGCCTCGGCAATTGTCTTGACTGCTACCGTCTCCATGGCTATTGCTCCTCTTCCGCTGTACTGGTCTGTGTTTGTGATGTAGCCACGTCCTTGCCATTGCCGTTGGCCGCGCTGGCCTCGATGCGCAGGGGCCACAGTTCGACGTGATCTTCGGCAATGCGCACCTCGGCGCGCCCGTTGAAGGGAATGCTTTCCAGCGCCTCTTTGGGCAGTTGCAGGCGTCCCACGCGGTCAATGAGGACTGACTCGCGGTGCGTTTTGCTGGAAAGGCCGATGACGGCGCTGGCCACCAGCGTGTTCTCTGCCGGTTCCTCTAAGGGGGCATCACGGCGCACCGTCTCGGTGCTGGTGCGTCCGTCGCGAATGGCGATAGTGCGGTCAGCCATGCCCGCGATGGCGACATCGTGGGTGACGATGATGATGGTCAGGCCGAGCCGCTGGTTGAGGTCGCGCAGCAGGCCGATCACCTCGTGAGCAGTGACGGAATCCAGTTCGCCCGTCGGCTCGTCGGCGAGCAGCAGCACAGGGTCGTTGGCGATGGCGATGGCGATAGCGACCCGCTGCTGCTCGCCGCCGGAGAGCTGGTCGGGCATGTGCTTCTCGCGCCCGCCGAGGCCCACCAGTTCGAGCAGTTCCCGCGCTCGCTGCGTTCGCCGGGCCGAGCCGACGCCGCCCAGCAGTTGCGGCAGTTCGACGTTGGCCTGCGCGCTCAACTCCGGCAGCAGGTTGCGCCCGCTCTGCTGCCAGATATGGCCCACGACATAGCGGCGGTAGGCGATGCGCTGGGCCTCGCTCAGGCGCGTCAGGTCGTTGCCGTCCACAATGGCTTTGCCCGCGCTCGGCACGTCCAGCCCGCCCAGAATGTTCATCAGCGTCGTCTTGCCCGAACCGGACGCGCCCACAATCGCCATCATCTCGCCCTGCTGCACTTCCAGATCCAGCCCCTGTAACGCCACCACTTCCAGGTCCGCCACCTTGTAGATTTTGACCAGATTCTCACAAACAATAATCGGTTGTGCCATAGCCTCTCCTCAAAAGTATGTCATTCTGCTCGCGCATGTCATTCTGAGCGGTAGGAAGAATCCGGCCTGAGATTCTTCGCTACCGCTCAGAATGACATGAGTGATCAATCCTCGTTTAAGCGCAGCGTCTGGCCGATGGAGGGGCGCGAGACCACGCGGATCATCATGCCAAGCGCGATGACACAGATAACGATAAGCGCAACAAGAGCGATGCCCACAGAGAGCGGGACAATGACCTGAATCGGCGGCACGCTCTGGGCAATGTAAAAGGCCCCGCTGGAGATATCGCTGTTGGCCCCGTTGGAGCCAACGCTGGTGAAAACCAGCACCGGCACGGCCAGCGCCGAGAGCAGGAAGCCAAAAATCACGCCCAGAGCGATAGCTGTAGTATAAATAATCCCTTGCTCCCACGTCAACACACTGGCGATTTGCCGGGGCGGCGTCCCCAGGGCGCGCAGCACGGCAAAGCCGGTCAAACGATTGTGCGCGCTGAGCCAGGAGGCAATCAGGTTGCCCACCAGCGCCAGCAGGAGCGCGGTCGAGGCCCCCAGCGCCAGCAAGACAATCAGATCCAGGTAGAGCGGGTCGTTGTGCAGCGTTTCGCTGGTGGCACGCCGGTCATAGACGGACGAAAGCTGGAGCGACCCCGCGCTCAGGGCATGCCGCACACTGGCCAGCGATTTCGCGTCGCTCTTCGTGCGCAGCCAGATAGAGTTGATAGGAACTGTCGCGCCGCTACTGGCAAAGAATAAATTCTGGTACACGCTGGCATACGTCTGGTAATCAACCAGAATGCCGCCAGAGGAGACCGTGCTGTTGGCATTGCCATAGCCCGCGTTGTCACTGATGGTCGGGATATGCTGCACCTCGGCCAGCGCCACGAAATTGACAGTGCCATCGCTGAAACTGAGCGTGAAGGGCGCGCCGGGATACAGGTTCAACTGGCTCCAGGTCGTGGCGTCCACGATGGCCGGAACGACGTTTTGCCTGAGGGCCGTATCTCGCTGCCGGATTAACCGGGCCATCAGCGAGGAGAGCGACTGCGTGGAGTCCTGCGGCGTCCAGATGGCCGTCTGCGCAAAATTATTGGCGTCCACGCCGCGAATTTCGACGGTGAAAGCGAGCGCGCTGCCGTTGCCCGCCGTCGCCGTGTCGCTACAACCGGCGGTGGCGGAAAGAACGCCCGGAATACGGCGATAGCTTGCCGTAATCTGCTGCAAGAGCGAAAGCGGCTGATCGGAGATCGAGCCGCTGAAATCCGCGCCACCCTGGTAGCCGGAGACATCGACGATGCGCTGCTGCTGCGAGGCGGTGAAGACCAGGGTGAAAATGGCAAAGGCGGTCGCCAGGGCCAGCAGCAGCGTCATACGCAGCGATTGGCGCGGCGCGCGCGCCATCTGCGCCAGAGCCAGCACAGGCGAGGCACTCTTGTTGTGTGTCGCCAGCCACGATCCCCATTGCAAGAGCAGCGGGAAGAGGCGCAGGAAGAGCAGCAGGCAGGCCAGTAGCAGGAAGACGGCCCCAACCAGGGTAAGCGGGGTCAGGAGCAGCAGTTGCAACTGCGGGTCCAGCACGCCAGAGCCGGTGACATAGAGCGAGACCCCGTAGCCTACCAGCATGATGATAGCCGCCACAATATCCAGATTCAGCCGCTGCCACAGTGGCAGGCTGCTGGTGCGGGCCGTCTCGCGGCGCATGGAGAGAACGTCGCGGCTGACCGTGCGGAAGAGCGAGACGATCATGGCGAGGACGCCCACCCCTGCGGAGGCCAGCGCGTACCAGCGCAGATCCCACAGCGTCTGCCAGGGATTGTTCGTCAACAGGCTAAGGGCCGACAGATCAGCAGTCGAGAAGGTGCGCCGCGCGACGAGCTGCACCAGCAGCAGGGCCAGCAGCGGCCCCAGTATAAGGGCGACGATAGCCAGCCCCAGACTTTGCGTGGCCAGCGAGCCGAAAATTTGCCCCCGGCTGGCCCCGCGTGAGCGCAGCACGGCGATGGTTTCCGCCTGCCGGTCAACCAGCAGGTCGGCCATCATGCTCACGAAGAAGAGGACAAGCGCCAGCACCAGAAAGAGCAAGCTCATCACCGGCACGCGGGCAACAGGGACGCGCGCCGCGAACTGTTCCAGGATATCCGAGGGCTGGATGGTCTTCGTCTGCTCGACATAGGGGGCCTGGTTAAGATCAAAATTGTTCGAGACATTGACCTGCACATCATTAACGCCCGAGAGAATGGTATTCAGGTCGTTGATGCCAATACGGTCGCTATCCAGTCGGTAATACCAGTAGTAGCTGACCGTCTCTTCCAGCGTGAGCGCGAGAAATCTGGGCTGCGCGAAGATATTGGAGAAGAGGGAGATGAAATTCGCATTCGAGATCAGGCCGGTATAGATATTGCCCTGATGTGGAGGCGCGCCGCGCGGCATGACATCAAAGCTGAACTGATGCCAGAACGGCTCGGCGGCGTCCTTCACGTCGAAGACACCCACCACGCGCACCGGCAAATACTTCACAACGCGCTTTGTGGGAATCTGCACAAACGCGACATCGATATGCAACACGCTCCCTACCGTTGCCTTCATCACGCTTGCCGCCTGTATCGGCAGGGCGACCTCAAGCTCCTGCGCGTTATCACGTGGCAGCCGTCCCTGCACCAGCGTTATATGAGGCGCAACCTGCGGCATCGAGCCGCCATAGAACTGCATCTGGTCGGTGGTATCAAGATATTTGCCTGTACTGGCAGGTTGGGCGAGAAAATAGACCTGTGTCTGCACGGAAAATTGCGGGGGAAGCAGATATGGCCCCAGCGTCTGCTGAAATTGCTGGTTCAGTTCACCATTGACCTTATTGAGGAAGGACGCGCTGATTTGTTCTCCAACGCTATAAACGATAATATCGGCATTCTGCGGTGCCGCGTTGAGGATGCCGCCCAGCCCGGCGGTCATGGAAACCTGGGAATAGAGGGGGACGGCGCACACCAGCATGACGGCGGCCACCATGCCTACACCCGTAATCACCAGCAGCCGCCACGTGCGCCGCAGCCGCCACAGCGCCAGCGTCACCGTCGGCGGCACCACCGTCTTCCCCCTCGGCTGCCGCCCCTTTGCCGAATCAGCCATTACAACCTCTTTTCTAAAAAAAGCCCCTCTGGCGTGTCATGCGGAGCGCAGCGAAGCATCTGGTCTCACCAGGCGGGCGGCGTGGCCCACGTGGATGCTTCGCTGCCGCTCCGCATGACACGTCGGCACCACTTTTTCATAACATGCCATGAGAAAGTGGCCGGGACGTGTCATGCGGAGCGCAGCGAAGCATCTGGTCTCACCAGGCGGGCGGCGTGGCCCACGTGGATGCTTCGCTGCCGCTCCGCATGACATGTTCGGGTCACTTTTCACCTGCTCTGCATCTCTTATTATGAGAGACGCCGCAACCTGCAAAAGTATTGCAAGATAGAGAGATGTGCGAGCATGACATGGCCGCGATGGTTTTCTATGCAGAACATGGAAAACCATCGCGGCCATGCCCGGCATTGGCTCTCACAATCGATATCCTCTATGTGACACAATGAATAGTAGGAACGGTAGCATACTACTGAAAAGTGACCCGGACATGTCATGCGGAGTGAAGCGAAGCAGCTGAGGCGACCAATTGGTCAGTATGGCTCACTCAGATGCTTCGCTTCACTCCGCATGACACGGGCGCGAGCTGCTTTTCAGTGGCGTAAGAAGGAGACAGGCTGACAGGATGCAGGTTGTGCTGATAACCGGGCTGGCGACGCTGCCCTTGCTGATCGCTCTGCTCATGCTGGTAGTTTTTCAGCGCAGCAGTTTACAGGCAGGTGTGGCGGCGCTGGTGGGGGCTGTGCTGCTGGCCGTACTCATTCCCCCTTTTCGCCTGGCTCCCGCGCCTCTCTTGCTGGCGCTGGCCGAGGGCTTCACAACATCGTTGACGGTGCTGACTGTGCTGTTTCCCGCGCTGCTGCTCTACCAGTTACAGAGCGCGACGGGCAGCATGGACGCGCTGGCAAGGGGCATTGCCTACCTGTGTCCCGAACGCGACTTGCAGGTGTTGCTGCTGGTGCTTGGCCTCGGCCCCTTTATCGAGTCGGCCAGCGGCTTTGGCGTTGGCACCGTTGTCATCATCCCGATACTGTTCGCCATTGGCTTCGACGCGCTGCCTGCTGCCTTGCTCGGTCTGCTGGCGCAGATAGCCGTTCCCTGGGGCGGGCTGGCCGTCGGCATCCAGCTGGGGGCGCAACTGACAAAGCTTGACCCCGGCCTGCTCGGCATGCGCACGGCCCTGCTCATGGCCCCGCTGCCGTTTGGCTTCGGTCTCGTCGCCCTCTTCATGAGCGGTGGAAGACGCGCTCTGCTGCGCTGGTGGCCCGCTGCCCTGCTGGCCGGGGCCGCGCTCAGCGCCGGAGAATGGTTCTTCAGCCAGCTTCCCGGCATCGAACTCGCGGGCATCCTCGCCAGCGCCCTCGTCATGCTCGTACTGGTGGGATATGGATATATTCTCTGGAGAGGAGATGGGAACCGGCGCGTCGCGCCGGTTCCCATCTCCTCTCCAGAGAATACGACCCCGCTCTGGCAGGCTGTGGCTCCCTATCTCTTTCTGACGGCCTGTCTGCTGGCGACGCGGCTGCTCGGGCCGGTGCAGCAGTGGTTGCAGGAGGTAGCGGTGCTGTCTCTGCCCGCCGTCGCGCTGCGCCTGCCGCTGCTCTACACGCCCGGTTTCTGGGTGCTGCTCGCGGCCCTCTTCGCCATCCCGCTCCTGCGCATCGATGGAAAAGGGGCGCGCGAGGCGACGGTGCGCACGTGGCGGCAGTTCTCGTTGAGCGCGCTCGCCATCATCTGCTTCCTGGCGATGGCCGAGGTCATGCTCTTTAGCGGCATGACCGGCGTGCTGGGCATGGCTGCCGCTGCAATGGGCCACAACTATGGCTGGATTGCCCCCTGGCTTGGCGCGCTCGGCGGCTGGCTGACCGGCTCTAACGCGGGCGGTAACGCCATGTTTGCCCTGCTGCAGCGCAACGCCAGCCTGCGTGTCGCGTTGCCCCTCGACTGGATCATGGGCGCGCAGAACGCTGCCGGTTCCATCGTGACGATGGTTGCGCCCGCCCGCGTCATTCTCGCCGCCACTGCCGCCGGTCTGCCCGGCAAAGAGGGCCACATCCTGCGTACCCTCGGCTCGCTCATCCTCATCGCCATCGCTATCATTACTATCTTGCTGGTGATGGTAATTTAGTCGTTCGCCAGCGTATTCCCCACCAGCGTGGGTTCATCAAGAGGACCGATACCGGCCACGACCAGCGGGGCCAGGGGCGGGAAGCGGCGCAGCACACCCATGACCTGATCCAGCGTCACCGCGTCGATCATCTCTTTGACCTGCTGGATGGTGCGAATCTGGCGCTCGTACCACCAGGAGCGGGCAATCGCGCCCATGCGCGCGCCCGAACCCTCACTGCGCATGATCGTTTCGCTTTTCAACTGCACCTTCGCCCGTTCCAGTTCGTCGGCGCTAATCCCCTTCTGTTCCAGCAGGCGCAGCTGGTCGACGATTACCTGCAAGCACTCGTGTGCCTGCTGCGGGGTCGTGCCTGCATAGATGCGCATGGCCCCGATATGCCTGTGGCTCACGTTGGAGGCGGAGACGCTGTAGACCAGGCCGCGTTTCTCGCGCACCTCGACGAAGAGGCGAGAGGCCATGTTGCCGCCAAGCACCTCGCCGATCACCATTGCTGCATAGTAATCAGGGTCGGTATAGTTGGGGAAGGGGAACATCAGCGCCAGGTGTTCCTGCTTGCCTTCCTGGTGTTCCAGCGCCACGCGCGAGGTCGGCATCGGCTGCTCTTCCGGCGAGGGCAGAGCCATTCCCTGCCATGCCATGAATAGCTCCTGCATGCGCGCCACCACCCTGTCCCAGTCAAACTTCCCGGCGATGGCGAACAGCGTGTTGTTAGGCTGGTAGCGTTCCTGCCAGAAATTCACCACATCCTGGCGCTGCAAGGCGCGCACGCTCTCCGCCGTGCCGAGGGAGGAACGGGCCAGAGCCGTACCGTCATAGAAACTGGCGCGCACCAGTTCGAAGACGCGGCTCATCGGCTCATCGTCGCGGCGGCGAATCTCCTGCAGGATGACATTTTTCATCTGCTCCACGTCATCTTTCGGAAACGTCGGCGTGAGCAGCACTTCCTGTATCAGATCGAGCGTGGCGTCGAACTTCGTGTTGACGATCTGCGCCCACACCTGGCCGGTTTCCATGCCCGAACTGGCCCCTTTGCGCGCCCCCAGCGACTCGAAAGCGTCGTTCAAGGCTCGCGCATCCTTCAACTTCGTTCCCTGAAACAGCATATATTCAAAGAGGTGCGCCAGTCCCAGCTTATCTTCCGGCTCATGAATCACCCCCGCGTCAAGCTGGAAGCCAAAGGTAATCGAACTCAAACTGGGCATATACTGCCCGATCATCTCAATGCCGTTGGGCATATGATGGTAAAAGTAATCTGGCGGCAAGTCCTGCTGATGTATCATCTACGATAAACGTCCTTTCCAAATCTGAACAGAAATGCATGAAAAGCGCCTGGGAATGCATTCAGTATACCATATGGCAAGAGAAAAAGGGATTGGATCAGTCTGATCGGGATCGAGTGTGAGTATGCCGGGTGGATAGAGATGCGGAGCGGTTTCAGGAACGGGCTTATCGAGGGTATCGCCGCCATCATCAACCAGAAAGAAGAGATCGTAGTAGTACAGCTCGCTCCAGTGCAGGCGTGCATCCTCGCCCGTACTGGCAGTAACAGCGGCCAGATGCAGGTGATCTCCCAGCCGGATTGTAGGGCGCGTCCCTTCGCACTGCTGCACAGGCTCCGCCGTATCTTCCTGCGTATACACGCGCAGCGTCACCGTACATGACTCTTTCAATGCGAGCCAGACGGTAACAGATGCCGGTTCTACCCGCCGCACCATCGGCCCCGCCTAAAATAAGTGGGAGGGACGAGAAACGTTCTGATAAAGGTATCCAGGACATAATGCTCAGACTCGGCGCTGACGTTTCTTCTCCCCGATATCCTGTACTGGTTTATCCACGCGCGGAACAGGGTATTGCTCCAGTTGTGGAGTACCCAGGTTGAGGGGTTGTACAAGCTCTAGCAATAGCTCCATACGATTGTCGCTCAGCGCAGTAATCATGAGGGTATTGTCGGCGAGCAATTCGAAATCGCCAAAACAAAAGGTGCCTGCAGGGGAAGTAAATGGGGGGGTTCCCTGGTAAATCCAGAATGAGTGCTGCGGGTTATGCTCGGTACAATAGAGCCGCGCGTCGTTTTGCAAAAATTCGTACACCGCATCGGCTGGCACATTCGTGAAACGCGCTGACTGCGGGCGCAACAGGCTAAATCCCTGCCCATCTGGATCCAGGCAGACAGGCAGCCAGTAGGGTAATGACTGGCAGCAGTTACCAAAGGATTTACCGCTTCCACACGGGCAAGGGTCTGCGCTGTCTCTCTGGCGATAAATCGCTTGCATGGCTCGCTCGCCCGGATGTGCGGGATCAGGATCACCTGGTCTCGGTCGCCAGTATGTTACCTGGATTAAAAATCCGCCATATGGATCCAGGTTTTTCAGTTTGTCTACAGTAAATTCCAGCTTGCCTTTCGCTTTGTTTCTCCGTTTCATAGAATGGCCCACCCCCTCAGTCCATCAAACTGATTTCTCCTTGAGCATATTCTGCCTGAATATCCAATAAGGATGTCTTATTATTATAACACGATCTGGCAACGGTAATAGCTCCAGTAGCCAGTCTGGTAACCTGATGCGCCAGGCAGGGAAAGAGGATGAGTCATCCATATGATACAATAGAATAACTGCCATCGTGGGCAGCGTAGCGGTAAGTAAGCAAGCGAGCAGGTAAGATTTCAGGCAAAGAAGGAGGCCAGAGTGGATTTTGCCCTTTCCGACGAACAGAAAATGATTCAGCAGACGGTACGCAGCTTTGTAAATCGTGAGCTTATGCCTCTGGAAAAAGAGGTGATGGACAACGAAGGCAAATACCCCACCGGCATCGAGCCGGGCCGGTATCGCGCGTTGCAGGAGAAGGCGAAAGAGATGGGCTTCTGGGGTATCAACACGCCAGAGGAGTATGGCGGCGCGAACCTCGGCGCGGTCATGTCGGCCCTCATCGCCATGGAAATGGGGCGCACGCTTGTCCCCTTCAGCTTCGGCGGGGGCGCGGACAACATCCTCTACCTGGGCAACGAGCAGCAGAAGCAGGAGTACCTGATCCCGACCATCCAGGGCAAGCGCCGCTCGTGCTTCGCGCTCACCGAACCGGGCGCGGGTTCCGATCCCTCGGCCATTCGCACCAGCGCCGTCAAAGATGGCGACTCCTGGGTCATCAACGGGCAGAAGGTATTTATCACCAACGGCAACGAGGCCGATTTCGCCATGGTCTTCGCCGTCACCGACCGCACGAAGCCGCCGCAGAACGGAGGCGTCACCTGCTTCCTGGTCGACCGCTCCATGGGCTGGACCTCGCGCCCCGTCTATACCATGGGCGGCTGGTCGCCCGCCGAACTCTTCTTCGAGAACGTGCGCGTCCCCGAAGACCACGTGCTGGGCGAGGTCGGCCAGGGCTTTTCCCTCGGCATGCAGTGGATCGGCCAGGGCCGCTGGCTCATCGCTTCACGCTGCGTCGGCACGGCGGAGCGCCTGCTGGAAATGGCTGTCGAATACTCCAAACAGCGCGTCACCTTCGGCAAGCCCATCGCAGATCGCCAGGCCATCCAGTGGATGCTGGCAGACTCGGCAGTCGAGATCCAGGCCACGAAATGGCTCGCCCTGCACGCCGCCTGGAAAGCCGACCAGGGCCTGGACAACCGCCACGAGGCCAGCATGGCCAAGCTCTACGGCTCCAACATGGCCAACCGCGTCGTCGACCGCGTCATGCAAATCCACGGCGGCATGGGCTACACCCGCGAAATGCCCATCGAACGCTGGTACCGCGACCTCCGCGTCACCCGCATCTACGAGGGAACGGACGAAATCCAGCACTTCATCATCGCGAGGAACCTGCTGAAGGGCTATGTGAAGATCGGGCAGTGGGATTAGGGTTGGGCGTGCGCTGATGTAAGCCAGATTAAGCAGAAATTCACCAGATAACCTGTCAGTTGACAGGTAAGTAAGAAGCAAATCTGATGCCTTCTTAACAGGCACCAGATTTGTTTTATACGGATGCGCCTTGCTGTTTATCTGATCGACTTCCTCCTCTTCTCATTCTCTGCATCAAATGCAATCCATTTCTCGATGGATTTTTCCTGCACCAGTTCTATCCTACCTGCAGCCCACCGGCAATACTCTAAGACGTTGTCACATCCCTTCCACTTACGTTTTAGCTGTTCTGCTACAACAGCGGTAGTGCCTGAACCAGGAAACGGGTCTACCACCATATCGCCTGCGTTTGAAGAAGCGAGGACGAACTTCCTCAATAATTCTTCTGGCTTTTGCATTGGATGCGGAGTTTTTTCATTCATGCCGTTGCAGGTTGTTGGAACTTCTATCACGTCGCGCAGTTTTGCTCCGTTTGGATGGGGTTGCCAGAGATGATCTTTATGCTTCTTGTTACCATACTGGCTTGTTTCCGCCTGTGGATGGTCGGGGTACTTCAGGGTGTGATTGCCGTATGAAATCCTGATCTCATCGATATTAAAGGTAAACTGGCTGCTTTTCCTGAAATGCAGGATACTTTCATGCGAACGGCCCCAGTCGGAGCCGAGATTTGCTTTATTCTTATAATGCCAGACAATCCACCTGCAGCCAGCGAAGAAACGGGATGCCGGAAGTTTCAGGTCTGCTAATATCTCAGAAAAGCCACCTTGAGATAGCCTTTCTCTCCCATCCCCACACTATCCATTCCCAACTTCCCACAAAACTCCCGTTCACTAACATAAACACAGGTGTTACAGACCCATTTTAGCGGATGATTGGAGTAGTAGTACCTCTATGCTTTTCAAAACGTATTTCAGCAGATGGCATGCATTGACGGGGACGAGGCGCGCGCGCACTTCCCGCTCTGTGGTGATGGTATCGTTCTGGGTGCTGGTTGTTTTGCTCGGCTATGGGCTGTTGCGGAATCTGGTTGGCGTTCGGGCAGCGTATCCTGATATTCTCAACACTGTCTTTTCCGATTCGTCTCAACCTGCTTTTACAATTGCTACTGTGGGAAGTGGCGATACTATCGCTTATAGCGTGACCAATTTCGCCGGGGCGACTATCTTGAAAGGGCAGGCGCAGGCGCAGGGGAAGCAGGTCTATCTGACGCTGCCCCGGCTGGGGGATGATTATTATGTGCTGCATGTGACGGAGCAGAACGCGGGAAGCGCGAGCAGCCAGGATATCTCGTTTGCCGTGATGTCCCCCTCTGATGGGTCTGTCGGGGCCGGGACGTCTTTTGGCATCGGGGTGCATTTGCTGGGGACGCATAATGCTGCGCTGGTTCAACTCATTGCGACGCTGGGGGCGGGGATGGTCAGGGATGACGCGACGTGGGCGGCGGTTGAAAGATCCCCCGGCAGCTACAATTTCAGTTCCTTCGACCCGTCGATGCAGATGTTGCAACAAAACGGCCTCGATCCTTTACTTATCCTGGACTATAACAACCGGTTTTACGACAATGGGCAGACGCCTTACGATGCTGCCGGGTTTGCGGCTTTTGCTAACTATGCGCAAGCCCTGCTGACGCACTACGGGCAGCAGGTGAAGGAGGTCGAGGTCTATAACGAGTATAATGGGACGTTCTCGACCGGGCCGTGCGCGCGCAAACCGGCATGCTATGCGCAACTTCTGCGCTATACCTATCAGGCTGTCAAAGCGGTGCGCCCGGATGTGACGGTGGTTGGCGGCGCGGTCTTTTCTACAGATACGACCTGGTTCAGGCAGCTTTTCGCGGCTGGCGCGCTGGCCTACATGGATGCCGTCTCGGATCACCCGTATGCTCCCCTTGATCTCGTCTCTCCTGAAGTGCAGGGGCTTGAAGAGGAGATGCAGGAATTGCAGGGCTTGATACGGCAGTACAATCATGGGGTGGCAAAACCGATCTGGATTACGGAGATTGGCTGGCCGTCCTGCCCCTTGCATGTGAGCGAGCGCGCGCAGGCGGACTACCTGGTGCGCGGCGCGATTCTCAGCCAGGCGGCGGGCGTGCAGAAAATCTTCTGGTACGATGCCGTCAACGATGGCAGCGATAGTACGAAGATGGAGCAGAACTTCGGCCTTCTCCGGTCGCGCGATGCTCTGGGCCGCTATACGCCGAAACCTGATTTTGTGGCATATGCTGTACTCATCCGCGAACTGGCTAACCGCTCGTTTCTGGGCAGGGAATCTGTCTTCCCCGGCATTTATGATATGCGCTACAGCGGCAACCTGCGCGTCTTCTGGTCAACGCCGTTCAGCCAGAGCGTCAATCTCTCAACAAACAATCCGGTGACGACGATCAGCATGACCGGGAGAATGCAGACGCTTGCCCCTTCGCATGGCCGTATCGTCCTGAATGTCACGCCTGACCCGGTCTACGTTCTGGGGAATATCTCCGGGGTAAGCTGGCATAATCCTCTTTGATTTTTTGCCAGCAACCTTCCTGGTTTGTCTCGTTGCTCTCTCTGAGGGTAAAATGTTCTCATACATTTCAGGGGAAGGATGAGCAGCGTAATATGGACGCATACGAACTGTTTCTGGGCGATAGTGCAGAGTACATTAAAAAGATAGCCGATCATTCAGTGGATCTTATTTTGACTGATCCGCCTTACAATCTGGGCTGCTACTCCACTGGCAACATCAAGATGTCATGGAGAAAGGATTTTAATAATGATGTTGCCGCATGGGATATGACGATTTTCAATCCAGCCGACTGGCTCGAGGAGTTTGTGAGAATTCTCAAGCCAACGGGCAATCTTTTTGCCTTCACCAGTTATAATCTCTTAGGCCAGTGGCACCAGGCTTTCGATCCAGTATTTAATACATTTCAATTTATAGTTTGGCACAAAACTAATCCACCCCCAAAGCTGCGCCGGGCAGGCTTCCTCAATAGCTGTGAACTGATTGTCTGCGCCTGGAATAAGGGGCATACCTGGAACTTTACAAGGCAGAGGGAGATGCACAATTTCATTGAGTCGCCCATCTGCATGGGAAAAGAGCGGGTGAAAAATCCGGTTCATCCCACGCAGAAGCCGGTAAAGGTACTGAGCCATCTCATCCAGTTAGCCACAAAGCCCGGCGATCTCGTCTTCGACCCCTTCATGGGCGTTGGTTCGACCGGGGTGGCAGCCTTGCAGCTCGGCAGGCGTTTTACCGGCATTGAGCTAGACCCCCTGTATTTCGAGGCGGCCAAAAAACGCATAGAAGAGGTTATGTCTGCCCTTTTCACAAACGAAATGCCGTGAACAAAGCCCATCGGCATGGCCCATCCGCGACGGTTCATCACAGCATACATGTAATTTCTTTGTATGATAGCCCGTTCTTCCCGTAGGTATTGTTGCTGGCTCAGCAGGATGATATAATGCTGAAAAACGCTGCGGGAAGGGAACGCAATGGCCAGGTTGCTCGATTCCGGGAATGTTATTCCACCCAGGTTCACGCTTGCTGCAAGAAGTCCGCTTCCTGCTCCTGCTGACCATCCGGCACAGAGCGTTCCGCCTGGGCTGATGCTTCCTGCTACCCGCTCGCCAGAGCAGCGCGGCTTTTCTATATATAGACAGATATCAATGAAGGCTGCTATGGAACCCATTGCGTTGCCCGAAGTGCGCCGGTGGGAGAGAGTGGTGTTGTGGGTGCAGCTTGCGGGTATTGCGCTTTGCACTCTGGCGATCTGGATTGCGCTGCTGCTCTTCCATGTCCTTTTCACCTACATCGTCTTTCTCGGTATTGTCACGACGATGCTTGCCTCGCTCTGCGCAAGCCTGATATATCGAAGAGCGTATATGCGGCGCGTGCGGCGAGAGGCGCGGCTCTGGACGCAGAGCATGAGGGTTCTGCGCCGGGATACCTGGAGTCATCTGCGCGCGGTCACGGCGGATACGCTGAGCTATCTGGCGGCAGTAGGAAGAGACCGGCATTGATCAGGCAAACGTTGAAGGATTTTCTCTCCTGGCCGCCGGCACACTATTGCGTCCTGTATATCCTGCTGGCGTTTATGATTGTGCCGCCGTTGTTTTATAGCGGCGATCTCATCCAGCCGCGCAACCCGCTCTTCTGGCCGATTTCGTTTTTGATGTTCGTTCTCTCGTTCAACTGGCTGCTCAAAGACTTTCTCTACCTGCTGTGCGCGCCCTGGTACGACTGGTGGCTGCTGCGGCAACACGTGCAGGCAAAGCAACTGCGCGCCGCTCACGCCTACGAGCCGCTGGTCTCGGTCATTATCCCCGCCTATAACGAAGAAGTTGGGCTGGTTGCCACGCTCAAAACGGTGATTGCCAGCACATATAGCAGAATGGAAGTGATTGTCGTTAACGATGGCTCCAGCGATGGCACGGAGCAGGAGATGCGCAGTTTTCTCTACAAGTATTATCTGGCAAGTCACTACCAGCCCGCCGTGCCGGTGAAATATTGCTACCAGCCGAACGCGGGCAAGGGTGTGGCGCTCAACACGGGGATGGCGATGGCGCAGGGGGAGATCATTGTCACATTTGACGCCGACTGCGCCGTACATAAAGATTGCATCAGGCAGCTGGTCTCCGCCTTTGCCGACCCGTCGATGATGGCTGTCTGCGGCACCATCAAGATCGGCAATATGGGCAGTATTCTGGGGGTGGTGCAGTCTCTGGAATACGCGCTGGGCTTTTTCCTGAAACGGGCCGAGGCCATGTTTGGCACAGTTTTTGTGGTGGGTGGGGCCTGCGCGGCATACCGGCGCGAAGTCTTTTTCAAGCTCGGTCCCTTCGACAATCGCTTTTTGACCGAAGACATGGAGATGTCATTCAGGATACAGCAGGCGGGCATGCGGGTGGGTTATGCCCCGCGCGCCATCGTCCACACCGAAGGGCCATCAACCATCGCCGGGTTGATCAAACAGCGCATTCGCTGGAATCGCGGGCGCATCGAGACGATTGTGCGCTATACGCCGGAGATTTTCAGCAAGGCGAGCAGGAACAGGCTCTTTTTCTGGTTTGTGGTGCCTCTGGTCTATCTCAGCGACCTGGTGACGCTCCTGCGCGTCGTCCTTACCCTGTTGCTCTACATCTACTCGCTGGAAATCGTCAACTACAGCTTCCTCTACGTCCTGATAGCCATGACTTCCTTTATTTACCTGCTCGTCTTCCTGAGCGACGACCACGAGCGCACCATCGGCAACATGGCGATTATCCCCCTGGTCTACTTTCTCCTGCACCTCAGCACGCTCGTCGAGGTCTACACCCTGCTCACTGCCTACTGGACAATGCTGACCCACCGCCAGGTTGGCTGGCAGAAATTGCAGAGGCGAGGGGTGGTAGATCAGCAGTGAAGACAGGCCTCCAGGCATTCATAAAGCGCGAGCTGGCCAGGCTTCTGCAACGTCTCCTTATCCTGCACCACAATAAAGTGCCAGGGCTGCCCGTTCTGACTGCTGGCGGTCAAACGGCCCGCCTCGACAATGTCCAGCACAATCGACGCGGGGATCGGCGTATCTTTGAAACTGCGCACAGCCAGCACGGTGCGGATTGCCTCTCTAACCATCCTTCCTGATACCCTACACGAGGGCTTCTAGCACCCTTTCCGCTGTCATGGGGATATGTGTCAGGCGAGCGCCGGTGGCGTCGTGGATGGCGTTGGCAATGGCGGCGGCGACAGGGACGACGGGCGGCTCGCCGACGCCCCTGGCGCCGAAGGGGCCGAGGCCGGATGGGACTTCGACCAGCAGGGCGGCAATAGTGGGGATGTCCTGGCTGTGGGGCAGGGCGTAATCCATCAGGGTTGAGGTGAGCAACTGGCCGTCTTCGTCGTAGGCCATGCCCTCGAAGAGCGCCCAGCCTATACCCTGCGTGACGCCGCCATGAATCTGGCCCTCGACCTCGGCAGGGTTGATGGCGCGACCGGGGTCTGGCCTGCCGAAGGTGCATGTTACACGGCGGCTTCCCCGATTTTTGGCGATTCGTTTGTGACCGTTGCCGACTCAGCCACCGGCGGGATGATGCTGGCGGTGGTTGGCTCGGTTGATTTGCCTTCTTCCTGCAAGCGCACGGCGCGAATCTCGTTTTCAAAGATGCGGCGCACGATGGCGACGGAGCAGGCGTAGGTAGAGTCCATGCCGAAGTAGGAGAGGCTGCCCGCGCCCAGATTCTTGCCGCGCGTGTAGGGCGTGTCCGAGGCATAGTGCAGGACGCCCAGTTCGTAGGGCAGGCGGGCAAAGTTGATGTTCTCCCACGTCGGGTAGCGCGTCAGGTACTGATCCTCGTAGACGGCATTGAGGTAGGGGCCGCTCTCCATCTCGACGACGGTATAGTTGGCGCGATAGTAGAAATCCAGGTACTGGCGGTTTTGCAGGAACGTGCCTTTGCCGGAGACCGCCTTCTGGTTGTCCAGCACGGAGCCGTAGATCAGGTAGGGCTGGACATCCTGCGCGGTGAAGCAGTTGTCGAGCCAGTAGGTGTTCTGGCTGTGTTCGTCCAGCACGACGTTGGAGATCATCACGTCGCCGATGCTGCCGTTGAGCGTCGCGGCCTTGCCCAGGATGTAGATGCCGCGAATATGCGTCACGTTCTCCAGGATTTCGCGCAGCATGCGATAGGCGGCCATGCCCAGCGGGTAATCGATGTTGAGGATAACGGCCTGGCTTTTTGCCAGCTTATCCATACCGGACATGCGGCAGCGCGGGTCGATCTCCATCTGGTGCAGGCGAGCAATCTCGAAGATTTGCGCGTCAATTTCCAGCCCGTGCCGCGCATTGACATACCAGATGCCGCGCTCCTGCTCGTATTGCTGACGGTTACGCGCGAACTCCTGCCCCTGCCGCGTGTTGCGCATCCACTCGCGAGCCACGAAGTAGAGGAAGTTTTGCCAGTTGCCCGGCACCGTTCCCTCATGCAGCTTGCGATACTCGGACTCCAGGTACGGGTCCTGCCCGCTTTTCGCGAAGTCAATCAGTTCCTTTTCGTGACTGAGGATCGCGCCGGAGACGAGGTTGACGATGCTATGCGTGTTGCTGGAAACAAAGTAGACGGGACGGTCTCGCAGACCCAGCGTTTCCAGCACGTTCTCGACCGGCGCCCACCACTTGCGCGTCGCCCGCACATAGCCCACGTGCGAGCCGCCGAGCATGCGCAGCGAGAAGCTCTTGCGTTGCCGCCCGATCTTTTTCAGCGTCTCCCACAGCCGATCTCCCCAGATGACTTCCAGCCGCCGCCAGTCGTCGGGCGAGATGTGCAGCCGCTCGCGCAGCACTTTGGTGATCTCGGCGAAGACGGGCGAGGAGCGGTCCATGCGCGTCTCCAGCAGTTGCATGGTGGTGGGGTCAGCGTTAAGCAGGTAGTAAATCTTGTTCCACTCAATCTGGAACGCGACCAGGATAGGAACGATATCATCGGTATCGCTGACGCTGGCGACGTAGACGGCCAGCGTTTCCTTGCCGTCATAGAACCACTTGCGCCGCCGCGCCGGAGCCGTCACCGCCTCCCAGCCCTCGACGGGGTAGCCATGATTGATAAAGACATCTTCGGACTGGCCGAGGACGACCAGGTTGCAGTTGATGATCGAGGCGGGCAGGCGCAGCACGCTATAGATGAAAGCCGACATATCGGGGTAGGGCGAGCGCGCCTCCGGGTGCAGGCTGGAATCGATATTGTAATGCGCCTGTACCAGCGCCTTCAAACTGATCTCGCCCGAACTGCGCAGCAGCGTGTTATACGTGCGGATATAGAGATCGACATCGCGTTTGCCTGCCTCGTGCAGGCCCTCTTCGCGCTCGAACTGCGTATCCATAGCAGTATGTGTTGTTGGGTGCTGGTGCAGTTCGTAAGCCTGTTCCGCGTCACTCGCGTCGTTGTAGTCAGGGGCCGTCTGCCGTCCATTAAACGGCTGCGGGGTCATAAACTCATCTTCCTGCTTATTTTTACGTGGCATCATTATCCCTCTTTCTGCCTCCTCCACAGAGAAGGCATATAGTTCAGTTCATTCTGTATATTTCTCATAATTATACCCGCCGTACACAAGTGCGGGTAGGGGGAAATTGCACAGCTTTTTCGAGATATTTCTCACACAAATGGCTAAAATATGCCACTAATCGCTCAGTAAATTCGTTACTACTTTGAGAGATGTTGCCAAAATGACCGGTATCCCCATAGCCGGCATTTCCCCCTGGTAACATCTCTTTGCTGCCTATTTCCAGAACAAGATATCCTCATCGCCCGGTACCGGTATGCGCCCTGTGTCTGCGCCGTCTATGGCGGCTTTGCGTCTCCACTCGCAGCGCGCGCTGCCGTTTTGCAGCAGACGGCACATGACGGCATCGTATTCTTGCACGGGCCAGCGACCGAAGCGGGTGAGGAGCAGGCGCTGGCGCAGTTCGGGCCAGCGGCGTGGTCGCTGTGCCATCCCGGATGTCGAGACCAATTGCTCTAGCTCCTGCTGTTCTGCCGCCAGGCGCTCGCGCTCCTGCTGCGCAAACCACTCCTCCCCCAGCACGCCCTGATAGCTCTGCGCGGAGACACGACGCCGGTAAGCGCACACAGCATCGTTCATAATGGTCAGGCTATCCTGGCGGCGTGTGGCGAAGAGCAGCGTGTACGGGGCCTGCTCAATGGCAGCCGCCCCCACCTGCACCGGTAGCGCAATGCGCTGCACCGTCAGGAAACGTGCTTTCATCGAGGCCATAAACAGGTCAATCAGCCCATCAATCGCCTGTGCTGAAAGCGGCGAAGAGGGAGCAGCTTCTGGCTCTACTCGCTGCAGGAAGCCCGCCTCACCTTTGCTTTTCCTGTTACCGGTATTATTCTTATCATCACTATTTGCGTTCGCGAGCAGGCTTTTCCAGCGGTCGCTGCGCAGCAAGTTCGTCAGCGCGCTCGCGCTGGTCGCCCCCGGCTCTGAGGCCGCGAGCAGGTGACCGCCCAGACGTTTATGTGAGAGCAGCAAAAAGAGTTCGGTCGGCCCCGTGCGCTGGTAGAGCGGCGCGAGATCATCGTAGCCAAACAGCGTCTGCCCGAACGGGTTGAGCAGGAAGACAGCCGGGGCCTGCTCGATGGCCTGCAACAGCGCCGCCTGCGCCTCCAGCCAGCTTGCCTCGACCAGCCCGCCGCTTTCCGGTAGCTTCAGCGCCGCTCCTTTTCCCTCCATCCCCTGCTCCAGCCGCTCCCCGCGCCTGCTGCTCCCCGCCTTCAACGCCAGCCCGCGCAGCGCAATTGGCCTGCTTGCACCCGCCAACCCGCGCCCAATCTCCACCAGCGGCTCCATCACCCGCTCGCGCGCGCGCCCATCCACTCCCAGCCCATCAATCCAGTAGCAGCGTTTGAAAATGCGGATAGAGGCCAGCGAGCGACAATAGGCATCGAGATAATCGCGCAGCAGCCATGCGCGCACAACCGACAGCACAGCCGCCTCCGTCAAACGGCGCGCATGCGTCTGCCCCTGTTTCGCCAGCTCTGCGGCGTCTGATGCCTGATCTTGTTTCGCCTGTTGATTATCCAGTGTGGCCCACAGATCCATGTTCATAGCTGGGGATATTTTACCATAAACCCATTCTTCCTATCTCTCTTGCCCAATCGGTCACGCTATGCTACGATGTGCGCGTTTTCTGACAATACAATCGCATACCGATGCCCCTGGGCGAAATAATTGGGAATCCAGGAGTACGTCCAACTGGAAAGGTCAGGTATCGAAAGGAGAACACGTCATGGCTCAAAGCCCGCAGCAGGAAAAAACACAGTCGGAGCCAATCGCTTCCGCAGATCACGCTGCTCCGGCAGCACAGGCGACCTCACCTTCAATCTCATCCTCATCACTGAGCGCGGCGCTCTCTCAACTCCCGCAGCAGTATTTCAAAGCGATCTTCAAACCATCGGTGGCGGCGTATACACAGAGCAAAGAGCAGGCAAGCTGGGCGCTTGTCTGGATACAATTGCTGGCCTGGGCGGTGCTGGACGCCGCGCTGGGGGTGCTGGTCAATCTCATCTCGCTGCCTGCGACCGGCTCTTCATTCTCGCTATTCGGTTTTGCCACTTCCTACGGTCTGGTGCTGGTCGTGCCTGCCCTCTTCTTTCTCCTGATGGGCATGATCTACGCGCTGGCAAAACTCCTGGGCGGCCAGGGAAGCTTCCTGGAATTGTGCAATGCCTCGCTCTCCGTTCAGGCGCCGCTCGGCATAGGCAGCAAACTGCTGGCCCTGATCCCCGTCGTCGGCAGGATTCTCAACTCCGTCCTCAGCCTCTACGGTATCGTCCTGCAGGTCATTGTCATCATGGCGGCGCAGCGCCTGGGCAAGGGCAGGGCAATAGCGACCCTGCTCATTCCCCTCATCGCCGCAGGCGTGCTGGCCGCTCTCTTCTTCCTGCTGATGAAAAAGTGAGAAAGCAGGCTGCTGCCGGTTTCCGCCTCTTCTCTCACACGCTGCATGGCGTATAATAAAACAGTATCGCTATGTAGAATGTGAGGAGTATTTTTATGTCTGATCGCGACCGTTTCAGCGCGCAGCAGATGCCTGAGTTGGAAGAGATGCTGCAATCGCTGCTCTTGATTGAAGAAGGGGAGCATGAATTCGGGGATGGGGTGGAGGAGAGTGGGGATATACGAGAGTTCTTTTTTCCGGTGACGCGCCATTGTACGTATCTGAATCATGCGGCGAACGGGCCGCTGCCGCGACCGGTAGCGCGCGGGCTGCACGAATATATTGAGGATCGCAGCGCCTACGCAAGCATGCATGGGGAACGCTGGCGTATGTATGAGCAGGGGGCGCACCGGCGCATGGCGGATATGATCGGGGCGCGCGCGGAGCAGATTGCATTCACGGCCAGCACGGGTGACGGCATGATGATGATAGCGTATGGCCTGCCCTGGCAGGAAGGCGAGAGCGTGATTACCGCCGAGGGCGAATTTCCCAGCAATGTCTACCCCTGGCTGAACCTGCGCGAGCGCGGCGTGCAGGTACATCTGGTGGCGCAGCAAAGCGGGCGCATTCCGGTGGAAGCGATTTTTGAGCGCATCGAGCAGGACAGGGGACGCGCGCGGCTGGTCAGTCTGAGCCTGGTCGAGTTCTCCACGGGCTATCGCAACGATATCGCGACCATCGCGCGCTATTGCCACGAACGCGGCCTCCTGTGCGGCATCGATGCCATGCAGGCGCTGGGGGCGCTGGCGATCGATGTGCAGGCGCTGGGCGTGGATTACCTGGCGGCTGCTGCCCATAAGTGGCTGCTTGCCCCGCAGACGACGGGCATCCTCTACGTCTCGGACGCGCTTTCATGGCAATTGAAGCTGCCACGTCGCGGCTGGTTCAGCGTGGCCGAGCCTTTCGATTTCTTCAATTATGAGCAGCCATTAAAAGAGGGCGCAGCTCGTTTCGAGCATAGCTCGTCCAACAGCACGGCCATCATCGGCCTGGATGCCGCGCTGGGCGTCTTCGAGAGCCTCAATGGCGGCATGACAGCAGTGGAGGCGCGCATCCTGGGCCTGACTGCCCGCGCCCTCGCCGGTTTAGAGCGGCTCGGCTATCCCGTCGTCTCGCCGCAGGGACCGGGCGAGCGTTCCGGCATCGTCTGCTTCACACCGCACCCGCAGCGCCCGGAGATGACGCCGCAGCAGATCGTGGACGAACTGGCCGCTCGCAACATTGCCAGCGCCGCTCGCGGCACCGTCATCCGCATCTCCCCTCACTTCTACAACACCATTGAGGAGATCGACACTCTGCTCAACGCGCTGGAAGATTTGAAGCAAACACCTACCGTACTGATATAAAGAGAGGCCGACCTGTGCAGTTTTTCTTCCAGCCCATGAACGAAGCGGATGCGCGCGCTATTCTGGGGTGGCGCTATGAGGGGCCGTATGTAGTGTACAATATGCAGGACGATTTTGATGAGAGCGGCGCAGACGCAGTGGCGGAACTGCTGGACAGACGCAGCCCGCACTATGCGGTACGCGACGAAACAGGCGAACTGGTAGGCTTCTTTGGCTTTGGCTCTGCTGCCTGTGTGACCGGCTATGAGGAGCCGCATTTGTATAGCGAGAACAACACCATTACCATCGGGCTGGGCATGCGACCGGATTTGACGGGGCAGGGAAAGGGGCTGGCCTTTGTCAACGCGGGCCTGGATTTCGCGCGCCGCGAGTTCGCGCCGGATTTCTTCCGCCTCTTCGTCCTCATGTTTAATGAGCGCGCCATTCGCGTCTACGAAAAGGCGGGCTTCCAGCGCGTGCGCATCGTAGTGCAGCGCAATCCGCAGGGGGAAAGGCTGTTCCTGGAGATGAGCCGCTGCGTCTAGCTCAGGGCGCGTGCGAGCCTCAACGGGTGGAGGTTGAGGCCGAGTCTAGCTCGTCATCGACGGCCAGGCCGCGTGTGTGCGCGGTCTCGTTGACGTAGAGCAGGATGGGATAGCCCCGGCTGAAGTCGACGGCGGTGATTGAGGTGTTGCCCAGGACGAACTGCCGCCGGTGGGTAAGGTCGAGGCCGAGCAGGTGGCAGAGCATGATGCCGATGAAGCCGCCATGCGTTGACCAGACCACCGTCCCCTCTGGATAGCGCGCCTGCCAGCGCGCCAGCGCGCGTTCGGCGCGATCGCGCACCTGAAACATCGTCTCGCCGCCGTGCGGGGCGGCATCCGGTTCGAGGTGCCAGTAGACGAGTTGTTCGGCACTGCGCGTCCGCACTTCGGCGAAGGTCAGGCCCTCCCAGTTGCCAAGCCCGGTCTCACGCAGGTCCGCATCTTCCTGCACGGGCAGATCGTGGTGGCGCGCTATCGCCTGCGCCGTGATACGGGCGCGCTGCAGGTCAGAGGAAACGACGGCGTCGATGTGTTCTGAAGCCAGACGGAGACCGACCGCCTCCGCCTGGCGAACGCCGAGCGGGCTGAGTGGAATGTCCGCCTGGCCGGTATAACGTCCCTGAAGGTTGTACATGGTGATGCCGTGACGCACGAGAAACAATCGCACAATACTACTCCCTGGTTGTGGAAACGACCGGGAGCGAGCGCATCACGATGCTAAGGCGGGTGCGGCAGTCTCCCGGAATAACCTGTACTGATCTACGAACTCTTCTTTATCTCCCTCTATGGTAAGACGGTCAATTGAAGGGTAAATCAAAGGATAGCAAACGTCAAGCCGCATCTCATCGCAAATGCGCAGCAATTGCTCGCGCGTGCTGGCAGGGATGTACTCGTGGAAGACGAAGAAGCTGCCGAGGCTCTGGGCAATCATGCGCCGGATGTGTTCATCATCGCCTTTAGTATGAAAATGCGGGCTTTTCGACTGGTACTGCTGCAAAATGGCTTTGCGCGGCCTGGCATGGGTGAGGAAATCGAGAAACTGGAATGTTTCGATGGAGTAATGAGAGGAGAAGCGCAGCGTCTTCGCCGTCTTGATGGTCATGCCCTGCTCGCCCGCGTTGGACGAGATGATGGGATAGTCGCGAATGCCGAACCATTCGTCGAGCAGAGAGCTAAAGAGCGGGGAGATGACGCTGGTGCAGCGTCCGAGCAGCTTGAATTCGAGCGTCCCGTTTTTCACCTCCGGCTTGGATGCCCAGCAGATGCGCACATTGTGCAGGATATTGCCTGCCGTGCCTTCCCACAGCAGGTCGTGCGGGCAGGCGGAGAGAAAGAGCCTGCCCATCGCCAGCGTGTATTCGAGCAGGGAGCAGGGGACAATATTGTCGGCATCGTAGAAGATTACCCAGCGCGGATAGCCCAGCAGCGCGGCGCAGAGCGTCCCGATATACATGCCTTCGCCCTTGCCGTCGCGCACGCGGCCATCGTCGTCGAGGATCTGCGCCACCCCACACTCGCGCAGCAGATGGGCGACGAGAGGATCCTTCTGGTGAACGAGGTAGAGCTTTCTATGTGAGGTCATGTGTTCCTTCAGGCTGTGCTGGAGCGTTTTCAGGTTCTCCGGCGGGCAGTTGGAGACAATGATGATGGGGCTGCTGGTGGGAAGGTACCAGAGAACGCCTTGCAGCGTCTCGAGGCTTTCGGATTTGTGGGAAATGATGAAGGCGGTGTGAGAAAGGAAATAATCCATCCGCTCCAGCGTGTCCGCCTCCAGAATGTGCGAA
>Ga0209810_1001256_pt1 | contig 40423 bp, 34 predicted proteins | sample Coa_R1_7_FD_187159 | JGI IMG/M metagenome (GOLD analysis project Ga0209810, IMG submission 187159) | Surface soil microbial communities from Centralia Pennsylvania, which are recovering from an underground coalmine fire - Coalmine... | ecosystem: Environmental > Terrestrial > Soil > Unclassified... | reverse complement strand
CCTGGCCTACTGGCACCATCCCTTGTTCAGCTCGGGGGCGCATGGGGGGGAGAGCGAGGTGCAGCCGCTGTGGCAGGCGCTGTACGAGGCCGGGGCGGAGGTGGTGCTCAATGGTCACGAGCATCTGTACGAGCGCTTTGCGCCGCAGGACCCCGCGGGGCGCCCCGATCCGCAGCACGGCCTGCGCCAGTTCATCGTCGGCACCGGCGGGGGGAGCCTCCAGGAGGACGAGAACCCGCAGGAGCACGGCCACGATGCCGCCAACATCGAGGTCATGAACAACACCACCTATGGGGTGCTGCGGCTGGTGCTGCGGCCGACGGGCTACGACTGGCAGTTTCTGCCGGCGATCCGGCGGTCGGGGGCGGCCGTGGCCAACGCAGCCAAGGGGGCGGACAGCGCCCCGTCGCGCTACCGTGACACGGTCCTGGCCGATGAGCCGGTGTCGTACTGGCGGCTGGGTATCAGCCTCGGCCTGGTGGCGCGGGAGCTGGTGGGTGGGCGCAACGGGATGTATCTGGGCGGGATCACCCTGGGCCAGGCGGGGGCGCTGGCGAACGATCCCGACCCCGCCGCGTGGTTCGATGGGCGCAGCGGCTCAGTCAGCGTCAGCCCCTATCCGGCCAGTCTGGTCCCCAGCAGCGTTAGCGTCGAGGCGTGGGTCAAGCTGACGGGCGACAACGAGCAGCAGAACACGATCGTCAGCAAGGGCAGCAGTGAGCAGAGTGGCTGGCGGCTGGCGCTGGACCTGCGCAACGGGCGGCGGAATCTCTGGTGGGAGATTGGCGATGGCCACCCCGGCCACTACCACGTCTACGTGGCCTCGCTCAATCTCGTGGTAGGGCAGTGGTACCACGTGGTGGCGACCTTCGACGGCCAGACCCAGACGCTGGGGGCCTACCTGAATGGCGAGCCACTGCCCGGGGTGCTGACCATCGACGGGACGCTGCACAGCGACGACTCGGCGCTGCAGATCGGGCAATCGCCCCATGGGGCATTCTTCAATGGGCTGCTGGATGAGGTGGCGGTCTACGATGTGGCGCTGACGGCCGAGCAGGTCAAGGCGCACTATGCGGTGGGGCAGGGGCGGCCCTACACGCTGTTCACCGATGCTGGCAGCGACACCTGCCACTGACGCCCCGCCCCACCCCTCCTCCTGACCGGACGCTCGATGGTGAGAAGCACTACTGAGAGCCTCTCTGAGTGCATCAGACCGGTCCTCGCTACGTGGTGGTCGGAGACCGGCGGCTGGTCGCAGATTCCTGCGTCCGTGTTGGCGCAGATCGGTTACACGGCCCGCAGTGATGCCTTCATTGCTTCAGTCCCTGCGTATGCTGGAAGGCCGCGAGCCTTCATCAAGATCTTTCCCACTGCCGCGGCACTTGATGCGGACTGCCATGGGTTGGCGATAGGCCACGTGGCTGCAAGCGCCGATAGGGCGGTCCGAGTACCCACGGTGCTCCGCACGATGCCAACTGAACGGGCCACTATTCTCGAGTACATCCCTGGAAGCCCGCTGGCCGCGCTCCTTCGGCGACGCTACCTGGCGCTGACTGGCTCATACTTGTCCATATCCAGGAGTCTGGGGAGTTGGCTCGCAGCCTTTCACCGGGCCGAGCCCGCGAGCGCCACTGAGGCAGAAGAGGTATTGGATCCACACGTACAGCGGAGCCTGAAGTATCTGAGCGAGGCAGGCGAGCTGCTCGGACACGAGCGGCTCGCCAGGGCCCGCAGGCTGCTCGAGGCGATTATTCGGAACGCGACCTGTCGCACAGCGGTGCGAGTACTCTGCCATGGTGATTTTGCAGTGTATAACGTGCTTATCAAGCAGGGACAACCATATGTCATCGACTTCGCCTACGCTACAACTGCCTTTCCTGAGATCGATCTCGTCCGCTTCCAACATTCTCTCTGGATGTCCATAGGCTGTCTTCCTTTCTCTCGCCCTGCCCGCCGGGCTATGTGGTCGGCATTCGTCTCCGGCTACGGGCGGGACGCGATAACCGGAATGGATAGGCAGATCTGGGAGCTTATCGAATTCGAATTACTCACCGAGGCTGTGGCACTCCATCGCCGCAGTGTGTCGAGATCATCGCACAGAGGGTTGTGGAAAACGTTTCTGCTCAGGTGCGCTCTGAGGCGCCTGGAGCACTGGATTGACGAGCGGGGTCCGACCTACCAGCTCTGCCAGATGGCCAAGCAGTATGAATGACAAACGAGCCTTATCGATCCTGGACCAGCCAGAAATATCGAGTTTAATCCGCACATATGACCAAATTATCTGACGGACAATCCGTATCAACGTGCTTGAATGTGATTTTCATGGGATGAACCATTTAGCACAAATGGCCAGAGTTGAAGCAGCGACGGGCATCCGCCGGACGTCACCAGTCGAGACAAGCATCGACCGGAGCACCACCGCCGTTGTCCTGAGTCTATTTGATACCGGGCTTGGCATTGTGCGCAGCCTCGGCAGGCTCGGCATTCCGGTGCTCGGGCTGGATTCTGACTCACGTATGCCAGGCTTCAGGTCCCGGTTCTGCATTGCCAAGGTGTGCCCCGATCCTGTGTCTGAACCGGAGCGGCTGCTTAGGTTCTTGCTGGCCGAGGGGCGGCGACTGGCGAGGCCAGGTGTGCTCTTTCCCGCCACGGACGCGTTCGTGCTGTTCGTCTCCCGCTATCGAGATGATCTCGCGCCCTACTTCCGTTACGCCTTGCCTGCTGCTGCTCTCGTCGAACGCCTAGCGAACAAGCGGCAGCAATACGAGCTTGCCGAGCAAGCTGGGATTCCATACCCTCGGACCTTCTATCCGGAGACTATGGTGGATGTGCAGCACCTGAAGAACCAGGTGAAATATCCATTGTTCATCAAGCCATATTATGGCCATTTCTGGCGTGAACGGTTCGGTGGAACCCACAAGGGGTTTAAGGTGCAGTCGCCCGAAGATCTGACGGATAGGTTCGAGGAAATCCTGCCGACCGGCCTCCGGGCGATGCTTCAGGAGATTATCCCTGGCCCGAACACTAGCCTGTTCGAAGTGAATCTCTATATCGGGGCTGGCGACGCCACGTTGGCCCAGTTCAGTTGGCGCAAGATTCGGCAGTATCCATGCGAATTCGGGGTAGGGAGTCTGGTTGAAAGCGTGTGGGACCCAGAGCTCGCGCGGCTCGGACTGGAGTTCTGCCATAGCATCGGGTATCGGGGCATCGCATCAATCGAGTTCAAGCGTGACCTACGGGATGGACGGTTCTATCTCATTGAGCTGAATCCCCGCCTCTGGCAGCAGAACTCACACGCGACAGCGTGCGGCCTGAATTTCCCGCTGATCCAGTACGTGGACCTGACTGGTCAGGAGCCCGAGCCCCAGAGAGGCTTCGCTGAAGGTGTCAAATGGCTTGACGCGGGGGCGGATTTTCAGGCCTTCTGGGACTCCTTCCGACGTGGCGAGCTGTCACCCTGGTCCTGGGCGTTGTCTTGGAGAGGAACCAGGGTCTTCGCCACCTTCGCCTGGGACGATCCCGGGCCGTTTCTGCGGGCCAACGAGCACGGGTTGAAGTATCTCCGCCTACCGCTGTACCTCCTTAAGCAGCGCAGTCCCTGATGCAGCCGCGCCGTACGACAGCTCCGCCCCTGCCGTAGCCATATCCCCTCTCAGGAAGGATGGCCTCTGCGTGTTTGATCTCCTTGGCCTCATCGACTTGTTCGCCCCGCTTTCCCCAGGAGCTCTGCCGCGGTCCGTCCTGCCAGCCGCTCAGTCAGTCGATACCAAGATTGTTCTGCATCGAACCGTGGAAGGGCAGCATTTTCAAGCCACATACTTGGAGAGGATTTCGGACCCAGCCACATATTCCTTCGACGGGACGTTGCATCTCTTTCTTATCGGTGAAGCCTTCGCCCGGAACAGTGAGCTTCTCCACGAAACATATGAACCTGGACCGCTCTCAGCGTACGATATCTTGCAGCGGCACCGTCGTGACTCGTCCGGCTTCCTGCACGCCATTAAGGGTAATTTTACCCTGATCATTCTGAACGTGGCAGACAGACAGTGTTGTCTGTACAATAGTCGCTTCGGTATATCACCATTCTATTATGCACTCGATGGTACTCGGTTCATCTTCTCCACGAGCCTGGCCGCCGTCGGCTCCTGCTTGTCTGCTAGGCCCGAGGTGGACCTGGCGGCCGTGGCTGAGCTTGCCATCTTCAACTATCCTTTCGGCGATCGCACATATTTTCGCCAAGTCAAGATGCTTCGGCCGGCCGAAATCGTGCGTGTCGGAGCGTCAGGTCTCCAGAGGGAGACCTGGTGGGATGTACGGACCCTGGATAGTGCGCCTTTGTACCCGAGACTCGAGGCTCTTGAACTGGGTAGCGAATTGTTCCACAACACAGTCAACCGTTTTGCGCACGACGTCCCACGAGTTCGTATGTCATTCACGTCTGGGTTCGACAGCCGCGCCACGCTTGCGGTTCTGGAGAAGGATCACGCCGACCTATTGGCATATTCCTTCGGAACTCCGGGGAGCATGAATGTCTCGATCCCGCAGCAAATTTGTGCTCGACTCGGAGTACAGTTCTGCCCAATTTATCTCGATGGTGAATACGAACAAGTCTTCGATAAGTATGCACTTCAGGCGATACGGCTTTCAGATTGTCTTTCTACCGTAGAACGAGCCAATTACCCCTATGCTTTTGAGAAAATTGCCAGTTTTTCTCCAATCGTAATCACCGGATTGTTCGGAAGCGAACTTATGCGCACGTTTCAGAGTGTTGGAGATGTTATTAGTGAAACCCTCGCTCGACTGAACTTTGCGGTCGACCCGTGCGATGAATTTAGACGAATTGCTACTAGACACAGAAACGTTGGTTACTTTGCACCAGAGATCCTCGACCAGGCTGTGGATGAGGTTGAGGCCGATGTGGCGGCAGTGCTGGCGGAGCGATTTAGAGATATGCCGCCGGATCGACGCTTCTATATGTTTCTGCTCACGGAAGGCCTCCGCAAGTACTTTGGAGCTGAGGTGCATATGGAGCGTCCATGGGCTACGACCAGATTCCCTTTTTTAGATGATGATTTTGTGGAATTTATCTTCAGTTCTCCCTTCGCAGGGGTGCACTCTCGCACATTGCGACCAACTATAAACAACCGATTCCAATCGCAGTACTTTTATGCATGGATTATTCGGAAGTATCGGGCTGAACTCCTGGATGCGCCTACGGACCATGGTTATCCGCCATCTGATCTGCTTTCACCATTGCCATTGCTGAAGATTGGCCCAAAATTTTTGCACTGGAAGTGGAAGCAGAGGCGAACAGGATACCGTGAGTTCAAAACGGAGGAATGGACGGGAAATCTTTACGGAAGATACTTGTTTCAGACTATACCTAGATGTGACCTATTTTCTCAGAAGATGATGAATGAATATAGAGACGGAACGTGGAGGAAAAATTGGCCTGAGTATGCGAAAGCCGCGTCGCTGAAGCTGTGGTTGGAGATGATTGGCCTGAATTGACGGTGGAGGTAGGTACTAGTGCTCGATCGGGCGAGAATTGCCCTTCTCTCTAGCTATCCGGCAGATCATAGGACATTTACTGGGGGAGTTGAGACGGCGACAGCAGGCCTCCTTGAGGGGCTGCGTGCGTACCAGGGCGAGTTCGATTTCCACGTCGTTAGCGTTGCGAAGTCCACCCATGAGGACGTGCACGAGCATCGAGATGGATTCTCGTTCCACTTTTTGGGTGACGCTGGGCGATCGTGGATAGGGTCCAAGCTCCCGTACCGAGTTGGGGCAGTATGCCGCGAACTCCGGCGGATACGTCCTGACGTTATCCACTGTCAGGACAACATGGCGCTGGCACTGGCAGCGGTGCTGAGTGGGTACCCCCGAGTATTCACCGTTCATGGGGTCAAGCGTCACGAGGTTGGCAAGCGAACAGGTCGAGAGCGGTGGGGCGCATGTATAGATGCACTCCTCGAGGGCTATGTTCACCGCCACTTCGATGCTTATGTCTGCATCTCACCGTACGCGGCGGATGTACTAGGTTCGGGGAGACTGACGGTCGCCATTCCGAATCCGGTCCGTTCGCGATTCTTTGAGATGTGCCGCAATGAAGACCGAGGTACGAGTCTGTACTTGCTATTTGCGGGTGTGCTGGCGCCGCTGAAGCGCCCCGCAGACTTGCTGCTGGCCCACGAAGTGCTTCGCCGGGAATTTGCGGGTTTGGAGACCATCTTTTGTGGAGCTGTCGAGGATGCTCGCTATGCGGGTGCGCTGCGGAAGATGGTCGTGGAGCGGGAGATCGCCGGGGTGTGTTTCGCCGGGGGCGTCAGCCAGGAGAGGCTGGCGGAGCTCCTCAGTGGAGCGGCTGCCCTGGTCCTGCCGTCCGCGCAGGAGAATGCCCCAATGATCATTGCCGAGGCGATGGCAATGGGTATCCCAGTTGTGGCGTCTCGGGTTGGCGGAGTTCCCTCCCTCGTCAGCCATGGCAAGACCGGCTTTCTCTTCCGTCCCGGTTACGTAGCGGAGCTGACGGAGTACCTGCGACGGCTGCTGGCCGATCCCGACCTCCGCCGCCGGCTTGGCGCGCGCGGGCGGGCTGTAGCCGAACAGACGTATCGATCGGACCACGTGGCCGAGGCAACGACTCGGCTATATCGCCAGCTGCTACAGCGGGGCGCCGCCCTATTAGCCTCATGAATGCAAGACCGACGGTTGCTCATCTGATGCGGGGATATCTGGCTCCAACCGAGACATTCATCGGCAATCAGATCTTCTCGCTGACCTCCTATCGGCCAGTAATACTCTGTCACCATCGTTATCCAAACCCAAGCTATCCCGCTCCAAGCGTGTATGCTGCAACGGAACTATTGCCAAGGCACCAGCTGCTGCTGGACTGGCTCGCGTATCGATTCGCGCGGCGCATGACGAGCGCTGGGGTCACTGCGTTATCGCGGCGTGCCCACGCTGAATCTGTGCGTCTTCTGCACATCCATTTCCTGGTAGACGCTCGTTACTTCCTGGACCTGAAACGCCGCCTTGATCTGCCGGCTGTTGTTTCCGTCTACGGCTACGACGTTTCGTCATTTCCGCGCCAATTTGGCGGATATGGACGTCGTTACTTACAGCCAATCTGGCATGAGATAGAGGTCTTTATTGCTATGTCCTACGACATGAAGCGTGACTTAGCAAGGCTGGGGTGTCCGGAAGATCGGATCGTGGTTCACTTCTACGGCACACCCACGGCCCGCTTCGCTTATCCGGACCGATGTTATGAGCAGCCAGAGGTAGTGGAGATCCTGAGTTGTGGCAGCCTTGAAGTAAAGAAGGCCCAGCACCTTGTGCTGGAGGCACTGCATCGGCTGAAGCAGAGCGATCCTAACTTGCCGGCGTTCCACGTTACCTTTGCTGGTGATGGCCCTATGCGTGGCTCGCTTGAGGCGATGGTGCGGGAGTACGGCTGGCACGACCGGGTTACATTCGCGGGCCACGTGCCGCACCACGAGAACCGATTGGTGGAGCTGTATCGGCAGGCGGATGTCTTCACCCTGCCGAGTATTACGGTTGCGGGCGACAAGGAAGGCATCCCGACCGTGCTTGCCGAAGCGATGGCCTCCGGACTGCCTTGTGTGACGACGTACCATGCCGGCATCCCGGAACTGGTGGAGCCGGACCAGCATGGCCTGCTGGTGCAAGAGGGGGACACAGACGGTTTGGCGGCGGCCTTCGGCCGCCTCCTCCGTGACCCAACACTGCGGGCCCGCCTGGGGCGCGCCGGAGCGGAGAAGGCCAGGCGAGCCTGCGATCTACCGGCTCGCACTACCAATCTCGAACGGATCTACGCCGCCGCGCTTGAGGGACGTGCGGCGGCCCAGCTCAGGGTGTAAACACGATGTGCGGGATTACCGGCCTCTACGCATTTCAGACAGGCGAGCCGATCCCCCGAGAACTATTGCGCCAAGCGCGCGACTTGCAGGAGCACCGTGGGCCGGATCAGGCTGGCGAGTACTTCGACGACGCGAATGGCGTGGCCCTGGGCATCCGCAGGCTCTCCATTATCGACCTGACGACCGGCACCCAGCCGATCGGCAATGAAGATGGCTCGATTCAAGTTGTCTACAATGGTGAGATTTATAACTTCCTCGAGTTGCGGGATGACCTCCGCCGCCGCGGCCATCGGTTCGCAACCTCGTCGGACACCGAGGTGATCGTCCATGCGTACGAGGAGTTCGGCCTGCAGTGCCCAGCGCGGTTCAATGGCATCTTCGCTTTCGCCCTCTGGGACGGTCGGCTCAGGCGGCTGTTCCTAGCACGGGACCATTTCGGTGTCAAGCCGCTCTACTACGCCATCCATGGGGGGATATTTCGTTTCGGCTCCGAGCTGAAATCGATCCTGGCCGACCGGTCCGTTCCCCGCGAGGTGGACCTTGATGCCTTAAATCTCTGCTTGACCTTCCGCTATACCCCGTCGCCTTGGACTCTCTTCAGGGGCATATACAAGCTTCCGCCTGCGAGCTACGCCGTGCTCAATGCGAATGGGCTCTCGGTCGATCGGTACTGGAGTGCCTGCCCAGAGCCTCTCCAGGACGCCGATGAAGGGGAGCTCGTCGAGGCGCTGCGAGAGCGGCTGGAGCAGGCCGTGCGGCGCCAGATGGTCAGCGACGTTCCCATCTCGCTCTCGCTCAGTAGCGGTGTCGACTCCTCCACGCTTCTGGCGATCATGGCCCGCTTCAGCGCTGAACCGGTTCGCGCATTCACCGTCGGTTTTGCCGGGCGGGAGGGCGCAAGCGAGATCGGGCCCGCCTCGGACACGGCCCGCCTATTCGGTGCACGCTTCAGCAGCGCGTGCATCTCCGAGGTGGACTACCAGGCATTCCTGGATCGCTACATCTGGCATTTGGAAGAGCCGATTGGCAACGAATCGGCGCCGGCGTACTATTTCGTTGCGCGTATGGCCCAGTCGCAGCGTATCAAGGTGATGCTGAACGGCCAGGGACCGGATGAGGCGTTCGCTGGCTACCCCCGCCACCTTGGTGCTGCGTACGCCGAAACGCTCGCCTATCTGCCCGACCCGCTCGTGAGACGCTTGTGCATCCCCCTGGCCGATCGGCTCCCGCTGCCCGAGACATACCGCCGGCTAGCGTATTCGCTCAGCGGATTGTCCGAGGCCGATCAGCTTCTATCTGTCTACACGTTCATCTCACCCACAACCCGGGCCCGACTGCTGAAACCGGAGGTGCGTCGTGCGGTCGACGCCGAGCTTCCTCGGACGTTTATCCAGGCGCAGTTGAAGCAAGCGCCGCCTGGCACCCGCCTGGAGCGGATGCTGTACGTCGATGCACGCACCTCGCTCCCTGACAATCTCCTGCTTTGCGAAGACAAGATGGCAATGGCCGCCAGCGTGGAGGCAAGAGTCCCCTTCCTTGACGTCGACTTCATGTACCTCGCCGAGCGGGTGCCGGGCCGGCTCAAGGTGCGCTGGATGGCAGGGAAATACATCCATCGTCGCGTCTGTGGCGGCTTCGTCCCGCCGGCCGTCATTCGTCGCCCAAAGATCGGTTTCGACACGGCGGTTGACCTCTGGCTGCGCCAGCGTCTCGGTCAGAAGCTGCAGCAGGTTATCGATGCAGCCGACTCCTTCGCCGGCATGTATCTCGATCGGGAGACCGTTGGCGAGCTGCTCCACGAACACGACCGCGGCTACCGCGACCATCAACGAGTTCTCTTCCTGCTGCTCTCGCTGGAAGCATGGCATCGAGCATTCATCCTCAATGCCAACAGCACCCGCTGATGCGTGCCTGGTCGACTGCTGTTCGGGATCATCCCCTCGTGAGATCCGTCCCGCCGCCAGTTTCGCCTCCGCCGCACACGTCCGACGAGGCTGGCCCGAGCGAATCCCCGTCTCGCCATGCCAGCTCGATTTTTCAACTGGTCCCGTTGTATGAACCGTGAACTCCGCTGCTCGCGTCGTGCGAGCACGCTGGCGCGGCGGTTTGTTGACGGGCCCCTGCTGCGACAAGTATTCGCAAGACGACGTATGGTGTCTCACTCCAAGCCACGAGCTCGAACGGTCTGCATGATAGCCTACGCAAGCTACCAGACCGATGCGCGCATCAAGAACTATGTTGACGCGCTCATCAAGGCAGGTCATGAGGTCGACATATTCGCCCTCGGACCACCGGGTGCTCCTCAAGATGGGATAAGTCTGTTCTGTCTTATGTCAAAAGTCTGGAGCAAAAACCCCATAATCTACGTAGTATCCCAAACGTTATTCCTGATACTTGCGACTCTGCACGTTGGTGCAAGATTTTTTCGTCGGCGCTATAGACTCATTCATGTGCATAATTTGCCCGACTTCCTGGTGTTCTCAGCAGTTATTCCGCGGCTTTTCGGGACGAGCGTCATTCTAGATATCCATGACACCATGCCTGAATCATACGCCACAAAGTTTGACCTAGACTTGACACATCCTCTTATTTCAGCTCTTCGTGTTGAGGAGCGGTTGAGCGCGGCATTCTCCGACAGTATTATCACGACAAATGAGCTTCATAAGAATGCTTTGATTAGCCATGGCATTCCTTGTGACAAGATTTCTGTTATCATGAACGTTGCCAATGAGCGAATCTTTCGCCCTAGATCTCGCCCCCTCACATCTCCGGGACTCACCCTGGCCTACCACGGTACTGTTGCGGCCAGGCTCGGCCTGGATATCATCCTGGAGGCAATTCATCTGGCCCGCAGCTCCTGCCCGGAGCTGCGATTCCTCCTGATCGGAGATGGTGATTACATGCCCACTGTCCGATGGCTGATCACGCAGCGCGGACTTGAAAATACCGTACACATCGAGCCCTGGGTGCCGGTAGAACGTCTATCCGACTACCTGGCAGTAGCTGACATCGGTGTAGTGGGAAATCGTCGCTATACCGAGGTTCGGCAGAACTGGATGCTCCCGGTCAAGATGCTAGAGTATGCGGCCATGGAAATTCCGACCATTGCGCCTCGTCTCAAGGTAATACGGCATTACTTTGACGATACCAATGCGATCTTGTATGAGCCAGATGATCCTACGGATATGGCCCAGTGCATACGGAGCGTCTACGCAGATCGTGGGCAGTTGGAAGGCCTCAAGCAGGGCTTGCGCCGATTCAACACTCGCTATAACTGGAGCAGCATGGAACGCCAATATCTGAACCTAGTAACGAGCCTGACGAAGGCCCGACGGAGTTGAACAATTGAATAGAGAGCTCAGGCAGCTTGAGCCGACCAGCCCGCTCTGGTCCACCTTCGTCGCCTCTCACCCCTCTGCGACCGCCTTCCACCATCCGGCTTGGACTGGCTTGCTGGCAGAGTGTTACGGGTATCGCTCGTTCGCACTGGTGTTGCTCGATGATGCCGGGCAAGTGGCAGCGGGTGTGCCCGTCCTGGAGGTGGGTCGCCCCTTCGGGGGACGGCGGTGGATCTCCCTCCCGTTTACAGATTACTGCCCTTTGCTCGCCAGCGACGACCTGACGGAAACGTTCCTGGATTGTCTCATCAATGAGATGAATTCTAAGAGGCTCGTGTTCGAACTGCGCGGTGATCTTCCTACGAATGACAAAGTGTGGGTGCACAGCGATGCAGTCAGGCATTCGTTGACGCTGTCATCGGGGCCTGATCCAGTGGCCGCGCAGTTCACCACGATGCATCGACGCAACATTCGAAGGGGTGAACGAGCAGGCGTACGGATCGAAATGGGACACTCTGTAGCAGCTGTTGACGTGTTTTACCGTCTGCATGTTCTCACGCGCAAGCGCTTGGGTGCTCCGGTTCAACCTTATCGCTTCTTTCGCGTTTTGACGGACTTATTGCTTGAAAGAGGGTTGGGATTCGTCCTCCTGGCCCATTTAGGCGAAACACCGGTTGCTGCCGCCATCTTTTTAACATGGAATGGCGTTTTGATCTACAAGTATGGCGCATCCGACATGAACTTCTGGGAATGCCGACCTAACAATCTACTTTTCTGGGCTGCCATCAAATGGGCGTGTGAGAACGGCTATCACACGCTGGACTTCGGCCGAACTGACCTAGGCAATCAGGGGTTACGCGACTTCAAGCGCGGTTGGGGTGCACGCGAGGAGCCGCTTGTCTACTCGGTTATCGGTGGACATGAGCCCCAGGCGGTGCGTGGAACAACTGCCCGTGCGCTGAGGGCACTCATCCGCTATTCGCCGTCGTGGGTCTGTCGGGCGATTGGTGAGTTGTTCTATAGGTACGCCGCATGAGTGGACTTTACGACGGCAACACACTTGTAGAATTCTGGAAGCCTGAGCGGGAGTATGCACCCGACGAGTGGCGGACGGCCGGAGAAGCTGCTGTGGCGGTCTTACCCGGTGGAGCGGAAGTGCTTGCTCAGGAGGGCTGGGATGGCCTGATGGAGTACATCCTCGGAGAGGGGCAATTTGGGCCGAACCGCTACCGCCTCAGTCGGTTCAAGCGATTCTATTACCTGCTCAGGCCGATACTCCCACGCCAATTGACTGCGGTCGTCCGCCAGCATTACCGCAGGCGGCAGGAAGGTGCTTCCGCCCTGGATTGGCCTATTGAGGATCGCTATGTTCGCTTCCTGTACGAGGCCTTCGAAAGGTGCACAGGTGCAGGGGCTGCCCTCACGGCGCCAGACTCCCGAGCAGGCGCGCTGCAGTCCGAGCCCTCTCACCGCGGCTTCTGGCCCGGCGGTGCGCGCTTCGCCTTCGTCCTCACCCATGACGTGGAGCGAGCCGACGGGCAGGCTTTTGTACGAGCATTGGCTGACTTGGACGAGCGGTATGGCTTCCGCTCCTCCTTCAACTTCGTCCCGGAAGGTTACCCTGTAACCCAGGCGTTGCTGTCTGAGCTGCGTGAGCGCGGCTTTGAGGTGGGTGTTCACGGCCTTAAGCACGACGGTAAGCTCTTCCTATCTCGTAGAGAGTTCGAACGGAGGGCGCAGCGTATCAACGGCTACTTGCAGGAGTGGGGAGCGGTCGGATTTCGCTCGCCATTCACGCACAGAAATGCCGAGTGGATGCAGGTGTTGGAGATCGAGTATGATTCTTCCTTCTTCGACACCGATCCTTACGAGACTATGCCCGGTGGCACCATGAGCATCTGGCCCTTTTTCTGTGGCCGGTTTGTTGAGCTGCCCTACACGCTGGTTCAGGATCATACTCTCCTGGTAACCCTGGGCCAACGCACGCCGACGCTCTGGTTGGAAAAGGTTGACTTTATCGCTCGGTGGGGTGGTATGGCCCTTCTGAACGTGCATCCGGACTATATGCGGGACCCTGGGTACCTCGCCGTGTACGAAGAATTCCTGCGACGGATGGCAAACAAGCGAGAGCAGCAGGAGGAGGCAGGTAACTCAGCAATGGGCTGTTCCCCCTACTGGCACGCCTTACCCCGTGAAGTGGCACGCTGGTGGAGGATACGGGCAGGCCAAGCGGACAGCGCCGGGGCGCTTGTTTCCCCTTCCACCTGCCGCTCGTCGTGAGCAGGCCTCGTGGTCCTCTGGCCGTATCCACGCTCCTCGGTCGGCCGGGGCGTCGGCCTCAACCCTGCCGCAACCTCTCGCAAACGGTATGTCCACCACCAAACGGTATCCCTTACCACGCTGGTGAGGAGCGCCGAACTGTTTGGCCGTATGGGTGGAACGGGTCTCCTGAACCCCCATACGGCCAGCCAGGAGAGCAGCGGGCGTAGCCGGCACAGGGCCCTGGGCAGGGCCTGGCCAGGGCGACCGCCAGCAAGGCTCAGGCGCGGCACCGGTGCAGCGGTGTCGCGACGGCGGTAGCGTGCTCTCCGGAACCCTTCCAGGGAACGGTTCTCGTCCAGCGGCGCCTTTACCGGCCGGCAGACAGCCAAGCCGCTTCGCCGCAGTCGCGTCTGCCTAACTCTTTAACCCTGCTATAGCTGGAACACTCATAAAGTGGTCGTAACCTATTCTTCCTTGACCCGCCCGGCACTGGCGCCAATCCAGCGGCGGAGGGAGTGGCCGTGCGCGACCGGCGACGTGGCCGGTCGCCACGGGCGAGGACTGCCCGCTCGGCCCGCCCTCTTGCCGCGGTCCGGTCAACCGCTTCAGCACCGTCCCCCGGAGAGATGCCGCCGGCCAGCGAAGCTGGGAAATGCGGCGCGGCTCCTCGCGGCGCTGCACGGCGAGCTCCTGCACTCGCCTCGAACACATCTCTTGCCACGTGCTCTGAGGAGGATGCTGTGATTTTGTCAAGAGCACCCTTCAGAATCTCGCTCGGCGGTGGCGGTACTGATCTACCGTCATATTACTCCCAATACGGCGGCTTTATACTGAGCGCTGCGATTAACAAGTATCTATACATCTATGTCAACCGTCCGGCCGCTGATTCGTTTATTCGTGTCAAGTATTCTCGTTACGAACAGGTAAAATCATATCATGAGATCCAGCACGATCTCGTTCGCCCGACGTTGAAGCTCCTCGGCTTCCAAGGCAGCCTCGAGATCGTTTCCATGGGTGATGTACCTGCGGGCACCGGCTTGGGCTCTTCGGGAACCTACCTTGTTGCGCTCCTCACAGCCCTTTACGAGCTGAAACGAGAGAAGGTGCCGACGCAGGCTATGGCCGAGCAGGCGTATTATATCGAGACACACCTCGCCGGACACCCGGTCGGTAAGCATGACCACTACCTTCCAGCATTCGGCGGTATTATCTCTCTGGACATTGACCAGAATGGACTGGTTCGTGTAACCCCGTTGAATATCTCTGTCACTACTGCTGATGACTTTCGGAACAACGTGCTGCTCTTCTATACTGGTATCACCCGAGAGAGTACCGAGATCCTTGCCCAACAGCACCGCGACACGCAAAATGGCAATCCCGCTGTGATTGATAACCTGCACCGCACCAAAGAGCTCGGCTATCAGATCAAGGAAGCGTTGGAACTAGGTGACCTCGAACGCTTCGGGCTTTTGCTCGACCAGCACTGGCAGAACAAGAAGCGCCGATCAGAAAAAATCAGCGATCCGAACATCGACTACTGGTATGCGCTCGCGAGAGAGCATGGCTCCCTCGGCGGTAAGATTATGGGAGCCGGAGGGGGCGGCTTCTTCATGTTTTGCTGCCCCAATGGGCACAAGGCGTCTCTCCGAAAGGCGTTGACTGAGGCGGGCCTGCGAGAAATGCCATATGACTTCGACTTCGAGGGCGCCAAAGTCCTCGTCAATTTCTAAACGGTGGGGATGTGCGTACCGCTGTTTTTCTGGATCGTGATGGAACCATCAATGCGATGGTATACCGGCCTGAGCTGAACATGCTCGATTCTCCGGGCAATCCAGACGAATTTGAGTTACTGGATGGGGCAGGTCAAGCCATTCGTCTTATCAACAAGATGGGCTACCTGGCTATCGTCATTTCGAATCAACCAGGCATTGCTAAAGGCAAGTTCACACCAGATCTCCTTAGAGCAACGACAGACCGAATGCACTTCATGCTCGCCCAGGCTGGCGCTCGACTCGATGCCGTCTACTACTGTTTGCATCATCCCGACTACGGGTCGGGCAACTACCGCCTCGTATGCGATTGTCGCAAGCCAAAACCTGGCCTTCTCCTGAGGGCAGCTCGCGATTGGGATATCAATTTGGCAAGTTCGTACTTTATCGGTGACACTGTCACCGACGTGCTTGCCGGCTACTCAGCGGGCAGCATGACCTGCTTCCTTACTACTTACAAAAGCTATCCATGTGGAGATCCAGTCACGCAGGGTATATGGCCGAACTATATCGCGAGCAATCTTCTCAAAGCCGTGGACATCATTCGACGAGAGAAGGCAGAGCCGATCGCGATGGCTGCCCGGTACTCCGGCAGATGAGCCGTGCGGGTGTGGGCGCCGCGAGCGCGGGCGATGTCGTCAGTGCAGGAGGATAGGTAAATGACCCCTACTGCGCAGTATCTGCATGAGGCCGGCGAGATCCTCCAGCTGTTGGATCAGGATGCTATTGAACGCACGGTCGACGTGCTGGTAGAGCTTCGAGAGCGAGGAGGGCGCCTCTTCGTCCTCGGCGTGGGTGGTGGTGCCGGACATGCCTCACACGCAGTCAATGATTTCCGAAAGATCGCAGGAATCGAAGCCTACACGCCCACCGATAATGTGTCTGAGCTCACTGCGCGAATCAACGACGAAGGATGGGCGACGTCGTTCGCCAATTGGCTGCGTGGTAGTCACCTAAAGGCGACAGATGTAGTCTTCGTGTTCTCCGTCGGTGGCGGTAATCTAGAACACAACGTAAGTGTCAATCTGGTGCGTGCATTGCAGTATGCCAGAGAGATGGGCGCGAGTGTCCTGGGTGTGGTCGGACGTGATGGCGGCTTCACTGCGCGCGTAGCCGACGTATGCGTGAAGATACCGGTTGTGAACTCGGAACATATCACTCCACATACGGAGTCATTCCAGGCTTTAGTTTGGCATCTCATGGTGTCTCATCCAAAGCTGCGAATAGACCGCATGAAGTGGGAGTCTATTAGCAACGAGGACGCTGAAGCTGCCGTGGGATAGCTGTTAGCTGTTAGTGGTCCAGGCTTGGCTATGGGAGGGGCCGATGTCGATTTTCCTTGATACCGGGAACGTGGCGGAGATCAAGCGATTCCGAAGAATGGGAATTGTCCGTGGTGTGACAACCAACCCGACGATTCTCCTGAAGGAAGGTGTTACTGGAGGAATGCATGGGATCGAGCAGAGGATGAGGGAGATCGCAGAGGTGATCGCACCCTTCCCGCTGTCCGTGGAGGTGACGACCAGGGATCCTGAGAGGGCGCTTTGCCAAGCGCTGATGTTCGCGAGTTGGGCTGAGAACATCGTCGTGAAGGTGACCATTCACGGCCCCGACGGCGAGCTGGAGAATATTGAGGTTATCCATGAACTGGAGACGGCTCACAACGTACGAGTCAACGTGACGGCGATGATGAGTGCTCAGCAATGCTTTCTCGCTGCACTGGCGGGAGCGAGTTACGTTTCGATATTTGGTGGACGTATCAACAATATGGGATACAATGCTTGCGGAGAAATCGCAAAATTGCGGCAAGTTCTGGATCGAACTGGGCTACGATCTGAGATTATCGTGGGGTCGACTCGGGAGGTGTTGAACGTCATCGAGTGGCTCGAAGCGGGGGCTCACATCGTGACGGTTGTGCCCGAACTGTTAAAGGGCATGCTGGTGCATCCGTATAGCAAGGAAACGGTGCAGATGTTCCTGAAGGATGCTGCGAAGGCGGAGCTGCTCTTCGAGGATGGGTTCGAGGCGACTGTCCCGCCGCATGGTTTGGAGCTGGCGGTGGCGGCTGGGAATGGGGCGGGGGCGCCACGGTAGGATGCCTGCGATCTTTGTCAGGGCTGCACTCCACGCAAGGCGCTGTGTTCCAGCCACCGCTGGCGCGTTGCGGCCCGAGCACGTGCAGGTGGCAGATAAGGGCTGTCTCTTCTCTGGCTACCGTCATCTTCCGCGCGCCGTGGACTGCAGCGCCGGCTTCACACCTGCTACGGGGGAGCCGGCCGGCAAGCGAGCGATGGCCAACTTGTCGACGGGTGGAGAGGCCTCGGCGTTGAGATGGGTGCCCCAGGATGCCAGCGTCTGGAGCTCGCCGTGCCTGGCCCGGAGCGCATCCGGACGATGACTCGCACGGTAGCACCCGTGCCCGCGGGTCGACCCTCGAGATGCTGAGTTCAGCGCGCCGAACCGTGCCTCCTTTCTTAATGCCCTTAGCGCCGCCGGTGCTCGTGGTTGGACTCACCGCAGTTCTTCTGATCCCATCGCTTGCGCTCGGCCAGCTGAGATCGGTGGCCGGGCTTCTGGCCTTCCTCTTCTTTGCCGCCGCTACCTACTATCAGCCGGTGCCGGCGGTGCTCCTGGCTATCCTGCTCTCCACCGATGTGCTGAAGTTCGTCGATCTTTCCTATCTCCCGTACGTTCAGCTCGGCGTAGGAGCGCGGATCAATGCGCTGGACACTCTCCTCCTCCTCTTGGCAGCCTTCGCCCTTCTCCGTCTACGCCAGCGAGGCGAGCGGCCCCTGTTCCTCCGCTCCTTGCAGTTGCTTGGCACAATGGTTGTCCTGTCCTTCGTACTTGGCCTCGCGGCCGGCACCACTACGGTCAACCAGGGCCTGAATGGCCTTCGTGCGCTGTCCGGCTACCTCTTTTACATCGGGTTCGTGGGTGTGATGGACACGCCCCGCAAAGTCACCTGGCTACTGCGGGGTCTGTTCGTGCTCGCCCTCGTCTCCGTTGCGGTCCAGCTCCTGGAGGCTAGCCTCGGCGAGCGGCTCACACTGCCAACCTCGTCTGCCGGCGAATATTTCGGCGGTACCAAGACTGTTGAGATCGATGGCCTCACTGCTCCGTATCTCTGGAATCGGGCCACCGGGTACCTCTTCGTCGTGCTCTTCCTGGCAGCCAGTCAGGCTGTCTGGACCCGCCGGCTGCTCCCCGCACTCTTGGCTGCAACTGCTGTCCTCGGATTTGTTGTAGCTCTGATGCGGCAATGGTATGTCATGATCCTGCTGGGCCTGCTCACGGTCGTGCTGCTACAACGTAAAGGTCGATTCGGAACTGTTGCTGGCTTGCTTCTCCTGTCGCTTATTTCATCGATTCTTATTCTAGGACTAACTTCATTCGGCTGGCTTTCCTCGTATCCTCTGCTCGACATATGGTTCGCTCGTCTCGGGACTGTAGCGAACTTTCAGGAGGAGGCTCACTTCATCGGTCGGGTCGACCTATGGCAAGAACAGTTGGATCTGTTCATCAGAGCACCCCTCTTCGGCTATGGCCCTGGAGGAGTAAAATTTCTATACTTCAGTCTGCCATTCGGACTTGCAGATACCGGCATGCCCAATACTTTACTCCAATTTGGTATCTTTGGCTGGCTTGCCATTGTTGTCATAATAATCACTTACTTCTATCATGCGTTCCAATTACTTCGAGCTCTTCCTGTATCTCCGGAACAAGGTTACGTTGCCGGTCTTCTCGGAGCCTGGGTGGGAGGTGTGGCTGGTTACAGCTTCGGCTTTGACTTTTTCACTCCCACGGACCTCACCTTCACCTTGACACTCTCAACAGGCCTGCTCATGGCCTTGCTCGATCGAGCCAGGGTATTCGCAAATGCCTCAGGGCATGCCTGACGTATGACCCAGACATCAAACCAAGCGGCAGCCTTTATTCAACACTCCACAGGAAGGCGCGTGCTACAGAACGCCGGGGTACTATCGTTGGGTCAGATCATCATGATGAGCAGTATGATGCTGTGGACAGCGATAATTGCGCGATACGTAGGCCCGGAAAACTATGGGCTCTATGCTTACGCTCAGGCAACTGTTTCCATTCTTGTGATTTTCGTCAATCTCGGTCTCGACAGGCTTGTTGCACGCGACGTGGCTCAACAACCGCAACTTGCTGGACAATACCTCACAACGTTCTTACTTATCAAGTGTGCTATGGCGATAATCGTACTCGGAGGCTTCGTCATTTTTGTCTTACTGCGAGGCTTGACAGGTCATGAAGCTGAGATCATGATTATTGTGACCATAAATTGGTTTGTAATTTGTCTCTATTCTCTTGCCAACTCGGTGCTTCATGCGCATCAGGCAATGCACTACGTCGTTGTCGGCCAGGCAGGTAATTCCTTGTTGACGCTTGGATCCGGTGCAGCCGCTGTGGCTCTGCACGAATCTTTTGCGGTTATACTCCTGTTGTCTCTCAGCGCTACCCTTGTGCAGATGGTACTGGCGTTCTGGTTTTCGATGAGATTTGTCGGCTTGTTTTGTGCCAATCGAGAATTTTTACTGTTACCTGGACGAACGGTTGGCGCGTTGCTGAGGAGGAGTGCTCCGTTTGCTGGATTGATGCTGATTACGGTTATGTATAGTAATATGGTTTTGCTCTTGTTACGTGAATTATCGTCCGATGTAAAGACGGTTGGGTACTTCGCAGCGGCACAGCGGATTCAATCGATGACGCTAGTGGTACCTGAAGTGTTGTTGTGGGCGATATTTCCGGCATTCTCCGATGCTTATGGCAGGTCGCCGGCGAGATTTGCAGCCATGTTCGAGCGAGCGTATCGCTATCTCCTCTTTGTGACCGTTCCGATGGCTGTGGGCTTGTGGGTAGTGGGTCCTGAAGTGTTGGCGGCCGTGTTCGGGCCAGAATTCCGGCCTGCGGGCAATACGCTGCGAATCCTGTCCTTGGTGCTCGCGACCGCTGTGGGGTACGTGCTTGGGCCGGCGATGGCGGCGATGGACCGGCAGAAGTGGGAGATGATTCTGTATGGAGCAGCGATGATCGGCGCTGCAGTGGCAGGGTACTGGGCGATCCCACGATACGGGGCGGAGGGGGCGGCATGGGCCGTGGTGGCCGGCATGGTGTTCAGCCGCGCAGTATACAGTGTGTTGGTCTTTCGCTGGCTGGAGCTGTGGTACCCGGCCGCATGGGTCCTCAAAACGCTGGTAGCGTCGATCATCATGGGTTGGGTTGCCAGCCTGGCGGTCCAATCCGTTCACTTCCTCGTCGTCAGTCTCGTCTTGGGGCCAGCAGTATATGGGGTCACGCACCTGGTCCTCGGGACGTTGCAGCCGAACGATTGGGACTACCTCACACAGCTATTGCCTGCCACTGTTCGACGAGCCGTCGTCCCTGCCAGTCAGCGTGCCGCATGAACGAACCTCCCTCGCTGTTGAAGGCGTGGAAGCGGGGGGCGGCTTTGGCAGTTGACGGATCGGCGAAGCTGAGAACAGAGCCTCGGGTCTTCACTCCATGATTCCGTATCGCGCTAGCGTGTAGAGGAGACACGTGCGCGCGTTCATTCTTGCGGGGGGGCAGGGAACGCGGCTCCGGCCGACCCTCGGTGACAAACCTAAGCCTCTCGCCCCCGTCGCGGGCTATCCATTTCTGACGTACCCGATTCTGTGGTGTCGTCGGCAGGGCATACGCGACATCGTGCTGTGTGTGGGCTACCGCGCCGCTGAGGTCGTAGCAGCTATGGGTGGCGGCGAAACCTGGGGAGTGCGCTTGTCATACTCCCACGAAGCCGTCCCCTTGGGTACCGCCGGTGCCCTCCGCCAGGCGGCTGTTACCACAAGCAGCTCGTTTCTGGTCTTAAACGGCGATACGTATTTCGACCTGGACCTATCTCCTTTTCTCGAAGAGCATCACCGCCTGGGAGGTCTGGCAACCCTGGCCCTGTTCCACGCACCCGGCTACGGCCGGGCCGGGTGCGTCGTCCTATCAGCTAGCGGGAAGATCACCTCATTCGCCGAGAAATCAGGCTGTGATGGAGCCCATCCGATGAATGGAGGAATCTACATCTTCGAGCCCGCAGCATTGGCCGGCGTTCCGGCCAATGCATTCGTATCACTCGAGCAGGATATCTTTCCCGCTCTAGCAGCCGCCGGTCAATTGAACGGATTTCTGAGTCACGGCCTCTTTGCAGATATTGGAACGCCAGATTCGTGGCGATCCTTCGAGGTTCTCGTACGGACAGGTGCAGTCCACGACGATCCTTCGCGTGGCTAAAATGCCTTCATCTGGAGGAGAAGATGATCGTTCGAAGTAAAGCCCCTTTGCGGCTCAGTTTCGCAGGCGGCGGGACAGATGTGCCCCCTTACCCTCAGGAGCGCGGTGGTGCGGTACTCAGTGCCACCATAGATAAATACGCCTATGCGAGTCTAATTCCCTCAAGAGATGATTCTCTTACGGTACAGTCTCTAGATTACGACGTTGTTACAAAGTATCACGTCGAGGAAGATTTTGTCTTCGACGGTCATCTTGATCTGGTCAAAGCAACCGTTAGACGGCTTTTACCGCCGCAACAACGTAGCGGAATGAAACTGTTCCTGCAGAGCGATGCTCCTCCCGGATCTGGACTCGGTTCTTCTTCGACAGTCGTAGTAGCACTGGTTGGAGTCTTCAAGGACTGGTTGCGCCTGCCAATGACCGACTATGAACATGCCAATATCGCCTATCAGATAGAGCGAGTAGATCTCGGGATAAAAGGTGGCATGCAAGATCAGTATGCAGCGACGTTTGGTGGTTTTAATTTCATCGAATTCGTAGGTGATACCGTCATTGTCAACCCTCTGAGAGTAGGAACAGATCATATCAACGAACTCGAATATAATTTGATACTTTGTTATACCGGTGCCCCTCGCCTTTCGGCACGAATACTGGAACATCAAATCCAAAATTATGTGGAAAAAAAGGCCAATATTGTAAGCGCACTTGACATGCTAAAAGAACTAGCTTATGCTATGAAAAATGCTCTATTGCGAGGACGCCTCGATGATTTTGGCGACTTGTTGCACCAAGGATGGGTGAATAAGCAACAGCTTGCGTCGCAGATAGCTACTCCTGAGATCTTGGAGCTCTATGAGATCGCCAGAAAGTACGGAGCGCTTGGAGGAAAAATCACTGGCGCCGGTGGTGGAGGCTACCTGCTGCTCTATTGTCCTTTCGAAAAGAAGCATGTTGTCACCGAACAACTAGAGAGGCTTGGAGGTCAGGTCGTGAGATTTGGTTTCGAGCCACGAGGAATCCAGACCTGGCGGATCAATGGAAAGTAAGCGTCCCCGAGCGTACAGGTCCAGCGCTGCCCGTGGACCCGGCGTGCGTGCGGGCTGGTTACGGCATCGCGGGGGACGATGATGCGGTGTGCTCGGTCCGGTAGGCCCAACGGACGGTCATGGGCGGCGGGAGGCGCTGGATGCCGCGCCGCAGAATCGCGTGGGAGCAGGATGTGGCGGGACTGCAGGGCGATGGTGATCGCCGGGACTGCTGCGCTGCCTGCCTCGAGAGCATCGTAGCTGAGGCAGAACAGGATCCGACCATGCCGGCCACGCGTGGTTGCGGATCCTGGCAGGTCAAGAAAGCGAGGCAAACTTGTGAGGAACGACCAAGAGGTTGCCACTCGGCCGGTAAGACTCATCTGCATTACCGGCATTGACGGATCCGACAAGACGCCTCTTGCTCACCGCCTCGTGCAGCACCTACGTGAGCGGGGCTATGATGCTCGATACGTACATGGCGTTCTTCGCAGGAATCTCTTGCTCGGACCAGTCAGGCGGCTCGTCCGGGCCCTGTTCTTGCGAGGTACCGATGTCCGCACCGACTATCGCCACTACCGTACCGTAATGGTCTCCGCAAGCCATCGCCATGCTCTGCTGTCGGCCCTCTACGGCGCCGTTTGGTTTCTGAACTACTGTCTCGAGGCGTTCTTTCCGATCACTCTCCCCGTTCTCCGCGGGAAGATCGTAGTGGCCGACCGTTACATTTACGACATCATCTTGCGAATTGCGCTGGCCACCGGCAGGCCTGTAACAGGCTTATCTCGGCTTCTCGCTCTCTTCTTCTTGACTAATGCTAAACCTGACCTCGTTTTCTTTGTGGATACACCAGCGGAAATAGCGTTCCAAAGAAAACCCGAAGTTCATTCTATGGAACATCTGCAGGAACGCCGTGACTGCTACCTTCTGATGGCGAAAAGTTATCGTTTCCATGTTCTCGATGGGAAAGATACGCTAGATGAGCTCATTAATGAGATACTTGCCCACTGTTTTGAATCGATCTGTCTTGCTGCACCGGCTCAGTAATCCATTCTTGGCGCGGAAAGTTTTTTGCGCGATCCTCATCGGTACTTCCCTCTGAGCCTCTGAGGAGCAGACTATGTATCCTACGCCTGCCCAAACTTCATCCACAAGTTCTGGTGTCGCTGTGGTCTTAATCGAGGACGATTCACGAGATGGTGCGGCTTTGTGGAGTCGAGTTGACTTAGCTCTGAAGCAAGGATTTGAAGTATGGCTACGTTCTCCGTTGTTAGTATCGCTGATAGAAGCTTTGGGCCGTGAGTACAAGGGGCAACTCTGGCTTGTGCTGGAACCGAAGATAAACTCAAATAAGTCATGGGAGCATCGATTCATCTGGTGCCGAGATATATTGCTAAGTGCACTGGCACTGATGATTTTGTGCTTGCTGCTCGCAGTGATCGCCTTGGCTGTGAAGTTTAGTTCTTCCGGTCCGGTGTTCTTCACGAGCACAGTAGTGGGTAAAGGACGCAGCACCTTTGTCTGGCGCAAGTTTCGTTCTATGCAAGTAATCCCGGAAGCTGAAGACGCGGAGCAACGGCGCCTGCGATATCAGGCATTTGTACAAGGTAGCCGGTCAATGACCTCGTCGAAGGCACCGGGAAAACTTATCGATGAGCGCCGAGTCACACGAGTGGGGCGTATCATTCGTAAGTATAGCCTAGACGAGCTACCACAGCTCTGGAACGTCTTGCGCGGTCAGATGTCTCTCGTTGGTCCTCGACCCTGCTCACCCGATGAGGCGGAACACTTTACTGGATGGCGGAGTCGGCGCTTTGCGGTGAAGCCGGGTTTGACAGGGGTATGGCAGGTCTTTGGACGAGGAAGAGCCAGCTTTGACGAGACGGCTGCGATGGATGTCTACTACCTGTACCGTCGCTCGTTCAGCTTCGATCTCTATCTGATATTTAAAACCGTATTCGTTGTCTGTACGGCGAAGGGGGCACTATGAAGGACAGCCCGATTAATGTGGCTGTTGTAGGGGCCGGTTACTGGGGGCCCAATCTCATGCGAACGTTCGCCAGTATACCCGGCGGCAGGCTTGCTGCCGTCTGTGACCTCGACCCGACACGGCTCGCCGCCGTGGCTGAGGCCTATCCAGGTACGTGTACCACCACTGAGCTAGAAGAGCTGCTGTTTGACCTGGAAGTCGAGGCAGTGGCCGTCGCGACGCCAGCGGAGAGCCATCGGCAGGTAGCGGAAGCCTGCCTGCGCGCGGGCAAGCATGTCTATGTCGAGAAACCCCTGGCCGCGAGCAGCCAGGATGCCGAGGTGATCGTTGCCGCGGCGAGGGAGGCCGACCGAATCGTAATGGCGGGCCACCTCTTTCTCTACGATCCCGCAGTAAACCGACTGATCGGTCTGGTACAGGAGGGAGCCATTGGTACAGTGCGCTACACCTATGGTGTCCGTACCAGCATGAGCGGCACCGCCCGCCTCGATACCAGCATTGTCTGGGATGCCTTGATCCACGACGCCTACATCCTGCCGGCTCTGTTCGGCCGAGCAGCGCGGCGGGTGCAGGCGGTAGGGCATGGATACTTGCGAAGGGGCCTGGAGGATGTAGCCTTCGTCACCTTCGACTTTGGCGACGGTGCACTCGCCCACGTCTACGTGAGCTGGTACGCGCTGGAGAAAGCCCGCAAGATGGCTGTCGTCGGCAGTGATGCCATCCTGGCCTACGATGACCTTGCCCAACCCAGGCTTACCCGTTACGCCCGGCGTTACGAGCAGAGCCGGGAGTGCGATCCGCAGGGGCGACCTCGCTGGCGTTGGCGGGACGAGGGGGCGCAGCCGATAGAGGTGGAGGCAGTAGAGCCGCTACGAGTCGAGTGCCAGCACTTTCTCGACTGTGTGGCCGCGGGGCAGCGGCCACACAGTGACGGTCAGGCGGGGCTGGAGGCGGTTCGGCTGTTGGAGGCGTGTCAGCGCTCGCTGGAGCTAGATGGTACCTGGGTAGAGGTCGGCTGATATGCATGAGGGGCAGCAATGGCAACGGATTGCCGCCGACGTAACCATCGGTCAGGACGTCACCATTCGCGATTTTGTGAATCTCTATGGCTGTGACATCGGTGATGGTTCGCAGATTGGCCCCTTTGTAGAGATTCAAAAGGGGGTGGTCATCGGCAGGAGGGTCAAGGTTCAGAGTCACAGCTTCATCTGCGAGGGGGTGACCATCGAGGACGAGGTGTTCATTGGTCATGGCGTTATGTTCATCAACGATAAGTACCCGGTTTCCGTCCTACCAGCCGGTACAGCGGTACCGGAACCGGAGCGTACCCGGGTTTGCCGGGGGGCGTCCATCGGAAGTAACGCGACGATCCTGGGGAGCCTGACTATCGGTGAGCGAGCGATCGTCGGGGCCGGTAGCGTCGTTACCCGCGACGTGCCAGCTTGGGCCATTGTTGCCGGCAACCCGGCCAGAATCGTGCGCTGGTTGAAGAGCGAATCGAGGACTAACACCGCATGTGGTCGCGTACCGGCCGGCTCAAGGGAAGGGACATGGGACGGGTGCTGGTAACTGGTGGAGCCGGCTTCATCGGCTCGCACACCGTGGATCTGCTGTTGGAAAAGGGCTATCAAGTTCGCGTCCTGGACAGCCTGCAGCCTCGCGTGCACCCACGAGGAAAGCCGCCATGGGTACCGAATGATGTTCAGTTTGTCAGGGGCGATGCGGCGGATCCGGCGGCCCTGGCTCAGGCTCTGGAGGATATTGATGTGGTTTTCCACCTGGCTGCCTACCAGGATTATATGCCCGAATTCAGCCGTTTCATTCACAGTAACGCTGAGAGCACAGCACTGCTGTTTGAACTCATAGTCTCCGACAGGAAGCGTTACCCGGTGAATAAGATCGTCTTCGCCTCGTCCCAGGCTGTCTGTGGCGAGGGCCGTTACCTCTGTCTAGGGGCGAGTAACGGCAAGACTCAGACGATCAAGATTACCCATGACAATTTTGGGTATCATTACTCATCGGGTGATGGTCACGGAATTATTGTACCAGGCCCTCGTTCTCTTCAGCAACTGCGCTTGGGTGATTGGAATATCCACTGCCCCTTCTGTGGTGCGTACATGCAACCGCTTCTAATTGATGAAGCGACAGTCAGTCCCGGCACCGCCTACGGTATCTCAAAGTATGCTATTGAACTCCTAGCCGACCGTCTTGGCCACCGTTATGGGATCCCGACGGTCTGCATGCGCTATACCTACGTCCAGGGTCCGCGCAACTCTTTCTACAACGCCTATTCCGGTATTGCCCGCCGCTTCGCCTTGCGCTTGCTGCATAACCTGCCACCTGTGATCTACGAGGATGGCCAGCAGCTCCGCGACTACGTCAACGTCCGTGATGTGGCGAGAGCCAACATTCTGGCTATGGAGGACCCTCGGGCCGACTACCAGGTTTTCCACGTGGGCGGCGGCCGGGCTGTCACTGTTCTCGAATTCGCCCGCATCATGCTTGACGCTTTCAAGAGCGATCTAGAGCCACTCGTTCCCGGTGAGTTCCGACTGGGAGATACTCGGCACACTGTCTCGGACATCTCTAAGCTGCGCGCGCTTGGTTGGGAGCCCACTGTCCCGGTCGAGCAGAACGTGGCAGAGTACGTTGCCTGGATCAAAGAGCAGCGTGGGACTGAAGAGTACCTTGAGGAGGCCGAGCGGCTGATGCGGGAACAGGGAGTGGTTCGGCGGGTGGAGAACAGAGGTGGACGCCGACAGGGGTAAGAGGAGCCCGAAGCAGATGGGCGCCCATGGGCGGCCGCTGTCCGGCGATCGGCGTCTTACGGGCAGGGTTGCGATCGTTACGGGGGCCGGACGGGGGATTGGCCGAGGAATCGCACTGGCTTTCAGTGACGCGGGCGCACAGGTGGTTGCTGCTTCCCGCAGCTTACCCGAAGTCGAGGAAACGGCGGCAATGGGGTCTACTAGGAATGGCAGGCCAATGCTCGCCCTCGCTGTCGACGTGTCAGACTGGCAAGCTGTACAGGAGTTGGCAGCGCGAACCATCCGGGAATTCGGCGCTATCCACATTCTGGTGAACAACGCCGGGGTACTGGGGCCTATTGGACCTTTGGTCGAGAATAGCGCAGCCGAGTGGGCTCGTACAATTCAGATCAACTTAGTGGGAACATTCTACTGCTGCAAGGCTGTATTACCACAGATGATGCAGCAGCGATACGGGAAGATTATCAATCTGTCGGGTGGTGGGGCTTCGGCAGCCCGTCCCCATTTCTCCGCCTATGCAGCTTCAAAGGCAGCAGTCGTGCGCCTGACGGAGACCCTGGCCGAAGAAGGAAGAGAATATAACGTCCATGTCAATGCCATTGCCCCTGGCGCGGTGAATACCCACATGCTCGATCAGGTGCTCAGGGCCGGTCCAGTCGCTGGAGAGAGGGCTGTGGCGGAAGCCCGCCGCCAGTTGGAGACGGGAGGATTTTCTGCGGACCTGGCTGCTTCCCTGGCCGTATTTCTCGCCTCGGACGACTCGAACGGTCTCAGCGGCAAGCTTATCGCCGCTCCTCACGATAGCTGGCAGACCTGGAATACTAACCGAATCGCGGAAGTGATGGCGGCGCCGTGGTTCACCTTGCGCCGCATAGACCCCTTTACTCTGAGCGCGTTCAAAGCCGGACCGGGAGGAACAGTTGGCTGACAACCGAGGGATAAGGGCTACCGACTCCCAGTGGGGCGCACCACTCGTGGTGCCTCGGCCCCTCAGTCTGCACCCGCCCGGGCGATCGGCTCCCCTTCCATCGATCGACGAATCAGCCCTCGCAGAGGTGAAACGGAGGTGAGTGGTCCCTCAGCTGCGCCCGCGCCCCTCGGTGTTGCGATCATTGGCTGCGGCTTGATTGGCCAGCGTCGGGCTGCGGTGGTGCGTCGGTCGATCGATGAGAAGCTGGTCATTGTGGCTGATGTGGACGAGGGGCGCGCCAGAGCGGTAGCCGGGGAAATAAGCTGTCTAGCTACCGGTGATTGGCGCGAGGTTGTCGCTAGAAACGATGTGGATGCCGTCGTAATCTCCACCACCAACAACTGGCTGGCTCCCATCGCCATTGCTGCTCTGCGAAACGGCAAACACGTCCTCATTGAGAAGCCCATGGCTCGCACTCCGGCCGAGGCCGAGGCGATTTTGCAGGCGGCAGGCTATGGGGAGCCAGGAGCAAGCGTTTCTGACGGGAGGCGAGCAGCGGTCGGGGGGCACCCATTGGTCGTCAAGGTGGGCTTCAACCACCGCTTTCACGCCGGGATCCACAAAGCCCGTGAACTGTTCAGCCAGGGAGCGATTGGCGAAATCCTCTTCATCCGCTGTCGCTACGGCCACGGTGGCCGTCCGGGCTACGAGAAGGAGTGGCGGGTAGATCCGCGGATCGCTGGTGGTGGCGAATTGCTGGATCAAGGCGTACATGCCATAGACCTCTTCCTCTGGTTCCTGGGCGAGTTCACCGAGGTCTGTGGCTTTACGGCTACGTATGCGTGGATGCCTGAGAGCGGAGCCCAGAAGGCCGAGAGCCGCGGCGTTGAGGACAACGCCTTCGCTCTCTTCCGTACCGCTGCAGGCCAGGTTGCAACCCTACACGCGAGCTGGACGCAATGGAAGAACCTCTTCTCCTTTGAGGTCTTCGGCCGAGACGGCTACCTGGTTATCGAGGGGTTGGGCGGAAGCTACGGGCCCGAGCGGCTGAGAATTGGAAAGCGGACGGGGAAAGGCGCTCTCCCGGTAGAGCAGCTCGTGGAATACCCAAGCGAGGATATCTCGTGGGAAGCGGAGTGGAAGGAGTTCATTGGCGCCATCCGAGAGCACCGCCAGCCCCTGGCCAATGGCTACGATGGCTGGCGAGCGATCAGGATGGTCCACGCCGTGTACGAGGCGGCCCGGACGCAGCAGGTGGTCCGACTGTGATCACCGAAGGGCGGTGCCGGCTGGCTCACGCTGATGAAGGTCCAGCAAGCGCCCGGGGTACGTCTGTTCGAAGCCGGGCTAGCTGGCCCACCAAAGCGATGCTCCTCGCCGCCGGCCAGGGTACTCGGCTCAGGCCGCTCACTACACGCATCCCCAAGTGCATGGTCCCTCTCGGCGGACGGCCCGTGCTCGAGTATGCGATCGAGCGGCTCGGCCAGTACGGAGTTTCACACGTCATGATCAATCTCTGCTACCTCCCGAACGTGGTGGTAAACCACTTCGGCGATGGGAGCAGGTGGGGAGTCGAGATCTCATACTCGGTAGAGAGGGAGCCGCTTGGAACGGCCGGAGGGGTCAAGAATGTCGCCTCGTTTTTCGATGGGCCGTTCTTCGTCTGGTACGGCGATAACCTCAGCACCTGCAAGCTGGACCGCCTCTACGAGTTCCATCGATCGAAGGGTGGCCTCGCCACCCTTGCCCTTCACTATCGGGAAGACCCAACTGCTAGCGGTATCGTTGGCTTGGATGACGACGACCGCATCGTACGCTTCCTGGAAAAGCCCCGACCGGACCAGGTCTTCTCCCACTGGGTCAGTGCTGGTATCTTCGTCTTAGAGCCAGACGTGCTCGAAGCGATCTCCGCTGACGAAGCATCCGACTTCGGCCGGGATGTCTTCCCCGCCCTGCTGGCTGGTGGACAGCCACTGTACGGCTACCGCATGTCGTCGGACGAAGGTCTGTGGTGGATCGATACACCGCGGGATTTGCGGCGAGTCAAAGGGCAGTACAGTGCGTGAGACGCTCCTCGTCGAAGCATCCGCCGTACTGGTCAGTCGGCGAGCGAATGCTCGCCGACGGTCTGGCTCCTGCCACCACGTCAATGGGAGGCAACGGCGTTCGAAGCACCCCGGGTAACCTGGCCGCTGGCGCAGCGCAGCCGGCTGCGCACCCTACTGATCGCTGCGACCGGCACCGGGCTCGGCATCGTGACCCTCGAGCACGTTCTCGCCCTCACGAGGCGTGGCTCCGGCAAGCTTGGACCAGTTGTCGACAATCGGCGAGTGCCAACAACCGGCGTTGTCGCTGCTTGGATCCCCTGAGCGACCAGCCTGAAGCGCCGGCCCCGCATGCTCAACGGGCCGATCAGCCCATGCGCCTCTTGCGGATTGCCCACGGTCGTGGGCGAGCTTCCAACCGGGCTCCGGTCCTCGGAACCGCAATATGGTGCGAATCAGCACGGCAATGGCCCGGCCCGATCGGACCAGCCCGAGAGAAGGAGGAAAGGGGTGCGTCACTACCGTACCTTGTCACTGGTCACTGCGGCGCTGGTAACTGCTCTGGCCCTCGGCACTGATGTTATGGCGCAACGTACCTCCGCGACAGCCGCCTCCACGCTCGAAGCGCTCGGGGGTGAGCTGAACGCCATCGCGGGCAGTGGAAGTCTCACCTACTCGAGCTATGTGACGATTGCGACCCGCGGTCAGGCGAGCGACGACGAAGTGATCACGGTACAGGTCCCTTCGGAATGGAACCAAGTTGAAACGGACGCTTGGACGTACCAGGGCCAGCAGGCTGGTATGTTCGTCGCCGCCTCGGCCCACCTTAATCGCTTTTACCTTATGCAGTCAGAGTCGGGCGTCTTCATTGGAACCTCGCACCTCCTGGCGCAGTTGTACCGCAGTGTCGACGCTGTCCTTAACCTTGAACAACTAACCTTCAAGAAGCGATGCAAATATAAAGGTCGTTTCGACTATCATGACAACTTCTACAAAGGGCACTACGACGATTACTCCAATTGTAGCACTGGAAGCCCAGAGGTGTTCGTGATTGTGACCTTGTCAGGAAACCAGAAGTCGCTAGTGTTGATCCGGATTAATGCCCCTCGCTCTGCCGACTTTGACGCAAAGGCCAGGATCTTGGACACCTTCCAGATCCTTCCTGCGTCGGATTGACGCTGGCAGAGGTAGACATCGTGTCACGGTTCTCGCTCCGGCTGACTTCGCCGGTGAAACCAGGCGCTGTAGCCGGGCGCTACCTCCATGTATTCTCCCTGCTGGCAATCGTTCTCGCCCTCGTCGTGGAGGGAGTTCCTGTCCCGAGCAGCAAGGCCCAGACGAGCTGGGGGTGGTACAAGACAGACACGCATGTCCACTCCAGCGTGAGTGGAGATGGCGAGGTCGACATCGGCATTATTAGCAAGGCCACGAACGAAGGGTATAACGCGCTCTTCCTGACCGATCACGATGCGGCTAGTGGCTATCAAATGAATGCTGGCACGGCAAACCATTTGACGTTCGATGATGCGTACGCCTATCCGTGGAGTTCTGGAACGTACGGGACGGCTACCAGCATCACCAACGAGCTTGTCGCTACGCCCGTTAGCACCGGGACAAAGTCGCTGCACTTGGCGAGCGCGTCGAGTGGCTACGCTGAGTCCTATGAGTGGGCGGTCCGGGGGCCGAACCTCCGTTCCGGCAGCATTATTCTGAAGGTTTCCATCTACCCGACGCGCATCGATCCCGGCTCTGGCCTGTACGTCTCGGTCTCATTGGGTAGCGATCCGACGGTCTATAAGACTCCTCTCGGCTATACAACGCAGGCGGGGGTGGTCTCACCGGGGAAGAGCACAGTCCTGCTCTGGCAGCTCGGCTCAACTCGCGCCACCTCGGCTGATCCGAATCGCCGGGTACTCACGTACCCGCTCGGATCCTACGTGCTCAACACCTGGAACACCTATACGGTCAACGTCAGCGCGGCCCTAGCCGACATCCCTCCCGCCGACCAGGCGCTCGACTACAACGGGTTGACGAACATCAAGATGACGGCTGCCTCCAACGGCGGTACCGTTGATGCCTACTTCGATACCTTCACCCTCGACGCTTCGGCTCCCGCGGCCCCGGGGGACGAATTCGTCTATCGAAACAGTGTTGCCGGCAACTATAACACGAATACCTTCACAATTTTTCCGTCAGATGAAATGGGGCAGAACAAGCATTCCCAGCGCTTCAACTTTGGCATCACCCAGAGCTCTCAATACGTCGGCTACGCCAACGGCACCGATGGGATCCCTGCGGCGCAGCAGAGCGGTTACCCAGCCATGACCAATCACCCTGGAACTAGTATTACGACGCAAGAAGTCATTGATACCCGGGGTGAAGGGGCGGACTTCATCGAAACGAAGAAACAGGCCTACACGGATACATGGGATGCAATCCTTCGGCAAGGTGCGCAAATCATCGCTAGCTGGTCGTCAGATTCGCATAACGGTATGGATTACGCGGGAACACCGGCGACATATATCTACGCCCCAACGATGGGATTCGATGATTTACTGCACTCCTTGTTCGAGGGGCGTGCCTACAATGCAAACAACACCTTCGGTGGCCGGGTGATCTTCAACCTGGATAGCGCCTCCCAGGAACCGTACCCGGCTCGCTTTCCCATGTACGTCCCCAGCACCCAGACCACCGCCACTGTGCACCTCCTGATCACCGCCGGCTTGGATGCCGGCTACACGATTAACTGGATAAGTAATAGCGGGACGATCAGTACGGACAGCGCTACCGGGTCCAGCTACGAGGCGACCAAGACGATCCCCCTTTCCGGGACCTCGACCTACGTTCGCGCCGAGGTGCGCAGCCCGAGCGGGGTCCTCCAGGCGCAGACGCAGGCGATCTTCTTCATCCCGGTCGCGGGCCTGCCGTCCGATAAGAGCTACCACGTCGATCGGATCACGACTGCGAGCGGGACGGGCTACACCAAAATCAGCACCAGTGGCATCACCTCATCGAGCTGGGATGCCACGGCGCAGGCGCTGAGCCTGACACTCCAGGATCCGGCCAATACCCTCGTACGCCTCCTGATGCCCACGGCCGCCAGCCCGCAGGCGGTCACTGTGGATGGGATGGGGGTGCCGGGAGCTAGCTCGCTCGCCCAATTCCAAGCCGCGACCGGCTCGAGCTGGTACTACGACAGCACGGTGGGGCTGCTGTACCTCCAGGCCCTGCATGCCAACTCGGTGGCTTCGGTTGGGGTGGCGTACGCCGCGCCAGGCCCCGGCACGCCGACCAGCACCCCGGTCGCCTCGACACCCACAGCGACGGCGACCAGCACGCCGACCAGTACTCCGACGGTGACGGGCGGGCTGAGCGCCTACCAGGCGGCGGTGCTGGCGGATGCTCCGGTCAGCTACTGGCGGCTGGGGGAGCTGAGCGGCACCACCGCTGCCGACAGCCGCGATGGCAACAGCGGCACAATCACTGGCGGCGTTACGCTGGGAGGAGCCGGAGCGCTGCCGGCCGATACGAACAAGGCGATGGCCTTTAACGGCATCGACGGCTACGTGAGCGTGGCCAGCAGCGCCAATCTCAACATCACCGGGGACCTCAGCCTGGAGCTGTGGGCCAAGCCGGGTGTGCTCGGGGTGACGATGGAGGTCGCCCAGAAGGGTGGGACGGGGGGGAGCGCCACCTGGCAATACCGGCTGCGGCTGAGCGCCAGCAAGCACTGGCAAGGCAACGTCTTCAGTGGGAGCACGACCTACACCGTGACCGATCCCGGGACGCCGAGCACCAGCCGCTGGGACCATCTGGTGCTGACCCGCAGCGGTAGCACCCTGACGCTGTACGTCAACGGGGTGAGCGTGGACACGACCACGGCCAGCGGGGCGCTCAACACCAGCAGCGGGATCCTGGCGATCGGGCGGCGGGGGGCGGATGCCACCGACTACTTCCAAGGTGCCATCGACGAGGTGGCGGTCTACAACACCGGGCTCTCGCCCGCCCGCGTCCTCGCCCACTACACCGCCGCCAACACCGCTGCTAGACTACGCTCTAGACCACGCTAGGGATTAGCACCGCAGGCGGGCCCTGCTCAGCCGCCCGGGGCCTCGCCCGTCACCGGGTTGCCAGCACGGCCGTCGCAGCCAGCACCATGCCACTGGCATTGACGCGATCGGCTCGTGTACCGGCCGAGAGACTCCACGCTTCCTCAACGCTGGCTCAGCGCCAAGACATCCCGACGGCTGGAACCTCTGCGAGGCCATCGCAGCCCGAGGCACTGCGGTGGGCAGAAGGCGGGGCTCCCGCCATCGCTTGCGCCGAGAGCCGTGATGCGAAGCGGCCAGCTCCCCTCGCGTCGGCCCGGGTGGGCACATCCCTGCCTTCGCCCAGGCCTCGGGGATACTCGGATCGGCGGCATGGCGGTCATATCCTGCGCCACCGATTTAGACGACGAGAACGTCAAGGAGATCGCATGAACATCCCGTTGGTCGACCTGCGGGCCCAGCATGACGAGCTGCGCCCAAGCATCGAAGCGGCCCTGCGCGTGGCGCTCGACGAATCGACGTTCATCGGTGGCCCCTCTATCACCTCTTTTGAGCAGGCTTTCGCCCACTTCTGTGGAGCTAAGCATGCCGTCGCAGTGGCCAGCGGCACCGACGCGCTCGAACTGGCACTGCGAGCCGCTGGCGTGGGGCCGGGGGACGTGGTTATCACGGTGCCGAATACCTTCATCGCCACCGTGGAAGCGGTCGTCCAGGTCGGCGCCACCCCGCGCTTCGTCGACATCGATCCAACAACCTTCAATATGGATCCCGAGAAGCTGCGTGCCTATGTCGTTGATCACTGTACCTGGGATCTCAGTGGAACGCTCCGCGAACGCTTCACCGGCCTCCGCATCGCTGCTGTCATGCCGGTCCACCTCTATGGATTACCTGCCGAGATGAACGCGATTCTTTCGCTGGCCGGTGAGTTCGGCCTCGAGGTAATCGAGGACGCCTGTCAGGCGCACGGCGCGGAGCACCGCCTAGCCGACGGTCGCTGGGTCAAGGCGGGGACGCTGGGGAGGGCGGGCTGCTTCAGCTTTTATCCCGGTAAGAATTTGGGCGCGCTGGGCGAAGCAGGTGCGCTTGTTACTGCTGATGACGACCTTGCCGGGCGGGTTCGATGCCTGCGCGACCACGGCCAGATCGAGCGCTATGTCCACCTCTCGCCCGATGGCGTAAACGCGCGGATGGATGCGATCCAGGCGGCGGTCCTGGAAATCAAGTTGACACGCCTTGCCGATTGGAATGCCCGGCGACGGGAGGTAGCGGCGTGGTATGCCGAAGAGCTAGCAGGAACCGAGCTGCGGTTGCCACGTGAACCTGAGGGGACACGCCACGTGTTCCACCTGTACGTGGTCCGAGTGCCGCGCCGCGACGCCGTTCGCCACGACCTTGCTCAGTACGGTATCAGCACCGGTCTGCATTACCCAATCCCGCTCCATCTCCAACCGGCCTTCGCACACCTCGAGCTGGGCCCTGGCAGCTTCCCTGAGGCTGAGCGCGCGGCCACCGAGGTTCTCTCCCTCCCGATGTACCCGCATCTCACTCGCCACCAGGTAGCATACATCTCGGATCGCCTCCGGAAGGCGTTGAGCCGCCTCTAGCGCTCGTTGCCCGATCCATGGCTCGCCGTTCCTGGTCGGGCCTTCACCGCCCACGGCGGTAGAGACACTGGATTCCCGTTGTACCACCGCAATCGATGCCGGCGCTGTGCCGGAACAGCGGTGGCGGCTGAGCGCTCCCCCGCGTCCTACCCCTTCTTACCTTACTTAATGCGCGGAGAGGGAGACTCAACCGTTTCTCAACCCCCGACTAACCCGTGGGCATCCGCGTCGTCTCACCCTCTGCGAAACCATCCACGCTTAGACAGCGCCGTTCGCCGCAGGCGGATGTGTCAGGGTCCGCCTGGAGAACTGCGATCTGCTGGCGCTTATCAAGGCGATCCGGCAATGGATGGTCATCTTCGTCCAAGGAAGTAGCTGGTGGACAAGTCGTGGGCGGTTCTCAAAGTCCAACCCAGGCAGGAGCTGTTGGCCGCGGAGGCGGTGCGGGCGAGAGGGGTGGAGAGCTACGTACCCCTCTTGCGGCCGAGGCGCTCGACAGACCGCGCCGCGCCGCTGTTCCCCGGCTACCTGTTCGCGCGCATCGCGCCGTTGTCGGACGATCTGCTGCGCATCCGCTCTGCGCCGGGTGTCGCCTACGTACTTCCTCGGGGTGCCCCGCCTACCCTGTTCCCTGACGCAGTGCTGGACGAGATTCGGCATCGCCTCGCCGCCCCGGCCTATCCGTCCGCTCGGCAGCCATTCCAGACAGGCGATCGGGTCACGGTGGTATCTGGCCCCTTCCGCTGGCTCGACGCCGTGTTTGACCGCCACATGAATGCGGCGGGGCGTGTGCGGATCCTGCTGCAGTTCGTGCATCGCACTGTGCCGGTCGAGATCCAAGAGGAGTGCCTGAAACGCGTCAGCTAAGCACCGGCCCAGCCGCCGGCTCTCGTCCTGGAGGGTGCGTCGCGGCTGAGAGCTACGCCGTCGGGCCTGCTTCCCCCTTGTCCGTTCCTGTTCGGAGGTCCTTCGCTCGTGACCCCACAGCGACTTTGGCAGTTCTCGCGGCGCTGGCTGTGGCTGCTTGCCTTAGGCATGCTGGTAGGCGGAGCACTCAGCTACGTGGTGTCTCTTCAACTTCCTAAGGTGTATGAAGGCCGAGCTTGGCTGCTCGTCACGCCAGGCCAGGTGGGCAGTGATCTGGCGAACTATAACCAGGTGCTGGCCGCGGAGCGGCTGACGCACACTTACTCAGAGGCGATCATGCGACGCCCGGTGGTGGAAGCCGCCATCCAGGCGGGTGGTTTCAACCTCGGGTATGCAGAGGCGTCGAAGATGCTCGAGGCGACGCCGCTCCGTGATACCCAGTTCATCCAGATCAGCGCGCGTGCTGCCGACCCCGAGGTGGCCGGCAAGCTCCCGAACCTCGTCGCGGAGGCGTTCATTCAGCAGATTCAGGCGAGCCAAGCGAGCCGTTTTGCTGCCAGCAGGGAAAGTCTGAGCAAACAGGTGGACCAGCTCACTACCGACATCGCCCAGCGTGCACACCGCGCTGAGGCAGTCCAGGCTCAGCCCCCCAGTGTGGAGCGGGATCTCGAGCTCGCCAGTATCCAGTTCGAAATTACCCAGCTCCAGCAGGCCCAGGCGGCAGCGGCGCGGAGCTTGGAGGACGTGCGCTTGGCCGAGGCGCGGACCAGCGATATCTTAACTGTTGTTGAGCCCGCTTCACCGCCGCGGACCCCCGTGCAGCCACAGGTGTCGTTCAACGTGTTGCTCGGCGCAGTGGTCGGCTTGATGATCGCCGTAGGAGTGGCGATCCTGAGAGAGTACGTTGACGACCGGGTGATCTCGTCGGAGCGGCTCGTTCGCTTTGCGAGCTTGCATGATCTCGGCAGCGTCGGGGTGATGCCCAACAATGCGCCGTGCCTGGTAGTAGACCAGCCGCCAGCGAACGGATCGCCTCCGGGAAGCGTTCGTCATGACTCTGAGGCCGTTGACGTCGCTGATGCGTTCCGGCTGTTGCGGGCGAACCTGCAGTTTGCCACGCTGGAGCACCCAGCACGGGTGCTGCTTGTCACCAGCAGCGATGCTGGGGCTGGGAAGACGACCATCGCGGCCAACCTGGCAGCGGTCGTGGCGCAGGCGGGAGAGCGAGTCGTGCTGGCGGATACGGATCTCCGCCAGCCGTCCCTTCACGAGGTCTTTGGCCTGGAGAACACGGTGGGCCTCACCTCGCTCCTGGTGGACCAGCAGCTCAGGACGGCGAGAGTGCTGGCGCCGACTCAAGTCGAGGGACTGTGGCTCTTGCCGAGTGGTCCGTTGCCGCCTAACCCGAGCGAGTTGCTCGCTTCGGCGCGAATGCGGGCCCGCCTGGCCGAGCTGCGCGAGCTCGCCGATCTGGTTATCCTCGACTCACCGCCCGTCCTGGCAGCGAGCGACGCCGCTGTGCTCACCCATCTGGTGGATGGCACGCTGCTCGTGGTGGATGCGCAGCACACGCGCGGCCAGCACGTTGCCCAGGCGGTCGCCACGCTACGCAATGCCGGCGGGCAGATCCTGGGGGCCGTTCGCAACCGTGTGGCCCATGGTGGTGTCTCCCGGTACCACTATGGATACCGCCAGACGCGCAGCCCGCTGGTCTCGCCACCCCGTTCGAGGTTGTGGATCGTGCAAATTGTGGGAGTGGCGATACTTGTATTGATCGCTCTCGTACTAGGTCATCGCCTTGTTTTCTCCGCTGATTTGACCAAAATCGCTTCAGAATTGACTAGGAATCTGGTGATGTTCAATGGATTAATCGGCCAGAAGGACTCGGCCAGTACGGCCTCCTCTAGCGACCGCCAGCCCGCGGCTCCTGCACAGGTTGGTGTATCGGGAACCGAAGGTTCTTCCCCAATCGTTCAGCAGCCGCTTCCCACCGCCACCTCATCGGCGCCAAGCGCCACTGTGAGCGTCGCGACGCCCCTCCCAACGGCGCAGAGACCAGAGGCATCGGCGAGCCCGCTACAGCCCGCCCGCGCCACCCCCTCGCTACTCTCGGCCACTCCCTCGAGCAGCCCACCCGTGCTGGCACAGGCGGGTGCCACGAGCACACCCGCTCCGAGGCCCTCAGCGCCCCCGACCACGTCAACAGCCCCAACCCCCAGCGCATCCTCCGTGACCACCGTACTCCAGCAGGTGACCGACGCCGAGGCGGGGCTGCACACAGGCCGACTGGAAGCCACGCTCGACCATGGCAGGGGGAGCGTTTCATCCGCAACACTTGTCTTTGATCTGGGCAGCCCGACGAGTGTACCCCGTTTGCACATGACGGCCACGTACGGGAACGCCTCGGGGAATGTCCAGTCCATCGAGCGCATCACCATTGGAGATCGCTCCTGGCAACGGCAGTCGAGTGGGGGCTGGGACGAGCAGCGGGCGGAGGAAGCGCCGCCCCTCTCACAAGTGCTTGCGTTTCTGCCCAACGCCCGTTCGGCTTCGAACCCGACGATCGAGAGCGACGGGAACGTCCACGTGCTCCACTGGCTCGACGCGAGCCTCGACGAGGACGTGACGCTGTGGGTCGATCCGAGCACCGGTGTCCCTCAACGGTTGCGCCGGGTGACGCATGCAACCGGCACAACGCTGACGGTGCGCTACACGGATTGGAACAACCCGGTAGAGATAACGCCTCCGCAGGCATCCTAGTGCCATGGCCACATACGGCCGACCGATGCCGATCCTGGTGCCCCTGTATGGAGAAAGACGGGTGGGGGGCACTATATCGGGTGGGTAGCGGCGGGCTAGCTGGTCAGCAACGGTAGCCCTTCGTATCCTCTCCCGTTTCCCCGGTTCGAAGAGACGCTCTCGGGGAATCACCGGGCTCACTCACGCTCCTCGCGCCCATGGGTGCTCCATTCCCAAGTGTCCTCATGTGTCGACCGGTGGCCGTCGCACCGGTTCGAGTGGGAACCAATGCCCAGGCTACCAAGCCAAACTGCCATCCGCGGACCTTTCTGGCCGGCTTGCAGCGTTGCAGGGCCGAGGAGCCCGACGATGTCGGAGGACCGGGTCCCAGCCGCCTGGTGGCCGGGGCCCGACGTGCCCGCATGCGACTCGTGAGCAGATGATGCGTGATACCGCTTTGGAGGGGGGGGCCCGATGGCTCGCGTTAGTGTCGCCGGTCGTGGCTGGCTGGTGGCGATGCTGTGCGTCCTCGCCGTGGCTGCGACCATATTCTTTCTCAGCCGCGAGCGTGGCGAGGTGAACAAGAGAGTGGTGGTACTGCCCCCTGCGACCCCGGCGGGTGTCAGTGTCCAGTCCTCGGAGAGGACCAGGACTACCCTGAGCGCCGAGGGCAGGGCACCGTCCCTAGCAAGCGCCACGGTGACTCTGAGCCAGGAGGCTGGAGCTGCGTCTGCGGTGAGGGACACGGGGAGCTTGCCAGCGAACAACGAGGTAGAGGCTCCTTCGGTCCGCCGGGCGAGTGAGCCCAGGGAGCCAGGGGCGGGGGGGAGTGAGTCCGGGGAGGTGGGGGTGGCGGGGGCGGTGCTGCTGGCGGCGGGGGACATTGGGC
>Ga0209810_1001253_pt1 | contig 40500 bp, 61 predicted proteins | sample Coa_R1_7_FD_187159 | JGI IMG/M metagenome (GOLD analysis project Ga0209810, IMG submission 187159) | Surface soil microbial communities from Centralia Pennsylvania, which are recovering from an underground coalmine fire - Coalmine... | ecosystem: Environmental > Terrestrial > Soil > Unclassified... | reverse complement strand
TGATTGCGCGGGAGCGGTGGTTGCTCGGCGAGGGATTGGGAATGTGGATTCACGAGGGGAAGGTGGAGAGTGGTAAGGTTTCCGCATCGGGAACGGGAGCAGGCGACTTGCCCGGGAGCGATGCGGGGCGGGTCGCTTGCGGGCCGGCTGATTATACCTATGGGCTTTGAGCCCGCTGTCGTATCTAGCCGCCCTGCGACCCGCCCGGTTGAGCTTTGAGCTCGCATAGATAGTTGTCGATTCGCCCCGCACAACAGAGCGGGTCCGCACGATCCGTTTCTGCAGCCCCGCACCACATTCACATCTCATCCCGATTTCCGTCGGGACAAGGAGGCTCAAGGCGATGCTACGCTTCGTGGGTTGTGATATCCATAAGCGAACGGCAGTGTTCACCATGTTACTGGAGGATGGCACGCTGTTCGCTTCTTACACCGTTCCGGTGACGCGAGAAGCTCTGACGGTTTTCGCGGAGCGGCAACGGAAAAAAGAAGATCGTCTGGCGATGGAAGCCACCACCAACACTTGGGCGGTGGCTGGAGTGCTGCGGCCGTTTGTGGCAGAGGTGGTCATTGGAAATGCGCTGCGCGTCAGAGCCATCGCCGAAGCCAAGATCAAGACCGACAAAGTGGATTCGCGGGTGCTGGCAGAGTTGCTGCGCTGTGAGTATCTGCCGGTGGTATGGCAGCCGGACGCGGACACGCAGCGCTTGCGGCGGCTGACCCACCGGCGGGCGGCGCTAGTGAGCGATCGCACGCGGTTGAAGAACCGCTTGCATTCCATCCTGCACCACACGCTGGTACCGCTACCGGGATTCGATCTGTTCAGCAAGAGAGGCATAGTTTGGTTGCGAGAGTTGCCGCTGGCGGAAGAAGAAGCGCAAGCGCGTGACAGCGATCTGTGTTTGCTGGAACAAACCGAGCTGGAAATCGCAGAACTGGAGAAGCGGCTGGTGCGCGAAGCTTGGCAGGACGAAAAGGTGCGGTTGGTGATGAGCATTCCGGGCATCGACTACACCGTGGCGCAGACTTGCCTGGCAGCGATCGGAGACATTGCACGATTTCCGAATGCCAAGAAACTGGCGGCGTATTTGGGATTGAATCCCTCGACGCGGCAGCCGGGAGCGCACTGTTATCACGGCCCGATCACCAAACAAGGGAACGCGCACGCGCGGTGGCTCTTGGTGCAAGCGGCGCAGCATCTGGGGCAGTATCGCGGACCATTGGGGCAAACCATGCGCCGGATCATCCAAAGGAAAAATCGCAGTGTGGCGGTGGTGGCGTGTGCAAGAAAGCTGGCGGTGCTGCTATGGCACGTGCTGAGCTCAGGCGAACCATTTCGCTACGCGCTACCGCAAAGTCTGGAAGCGAAATATTCACGGTTGCGGGTACGAGCGACGGGACGACGACGCAGAGGCGGAGTGGCCAAAGGCACACCGCGTTCGCCACGCTACGGACGGGGAAGAACGCGAGCGCTTCCTTCGCTGCCGCAAGTGCTGGCGCAAAATGATCTGCCGCAAATCGCTCCGCTGGCACGAGGAGAAAAAATCATGCTGGAGAGAAAGAAACTGGACGGCTTCTACCACGAATTACAAACGCCTTCGCGCATTCAGGCCAACACACCCAAACCGCAACAGCAAGAAACGGAAGAAGATCTCAAATCTGAGTTGACACAATCATAGATACGCTTTGACGCTATCAGGATGCAATGCGGTGAGGCCGTCGAAACGGCTAAAGTCCGCCACGTTCAGCGTGAAAATATGGCTGACGCCATGAACGTACATGGCCGCTGCTAAGCGCGCATCGTGAACTTGAACTCCAGAAACGCTGTTTTTTGTGTGCCGTTGAAACCCTGGCGTAGATTGCTGCTCTCGAAGGGGCCTTTCTTCCTCGGATACTCGGAATACTGCGAGCGCCGCGGCTGGGCTATCGCTGGAGAATACGTGGATATCGGAATCTCGGGCGCGAAAGACCGGCGGCCGGAACTGGACAGGCTCATGGCCGATGCGCACAAGCGCCACTTTGATGTGGTAGCGGTTTGGAAGTTTGACCGTTTCGCCCGAAGCGTCAGCCATCTCTTACGCGCGCTCGATACTTTCCGCGTTCTCGGAATCGAGTTCGTCAGTCTGTCGGAATCCCTCGATACCGCTACGCCAGCGGGCCGCATGGTTTTCACTGTCCTAGGCGCGGTGGCCGAGTTGGAACGGAGTCTGATTGCTGAGCGCGTCCGCGCCGGACTGCGAAATGCGCGGGCCAAAGGTAAGCGGCTTGGCCGTCCGTGTATGATCGTGGACCGCACTAAAATAGACCGCCTGCGTTCACAGGGGCGCACAGTGCGAGAGATCGCTACTGAACTAGGGTATTCCCGCTCCCTTGTCCACAAAACCCTTGCGAACGACGAGTCGTTCCGCGTTGTAAATGCAGCCGATTAGCTATGACCGAAACTTGTCCACAAAACAGATGATTCATAAACAGGCCGCAGTTCCGGGCGTTAGGATTGAAGCTTTAGAGTTGGGTACCTAGTTCGACCTCTCTTCCTGCGTGGCGCATTAGTTCTTTCAGCTTGCCCGCTGATACAAGTCCTAGGGCATGGGTGTGCCTGCCTCGGCTTCCCGCAGCGTCTCGTAAGTCCGCTCGAACAGAAAGGGCTTATCCCCACACCATCCGTGCTTGTCGCACCGATAGACGTTCGTAACAAAAGCGTCCGTTCGCACACTCTTCGAGGTGATTTCTGTTAAGCGGCGGATCGGGGCGCTCAAATCAAGCTGGATCGTTGACACGAAGTAATACCGACCTGGCCACCACGTAGCTACAATCGCTTGGCCTACAATTGGCAACTCAGGTGAGGGTCTGGGGGAAACCCAACGTACTCGCATCCTACTGTCTCCAAGATAGTGTGAGGGTAATTGTAAGGCTGACTTTCAGTGTGGTTTCAATCAGTTTGCAGCGCGGTTTCGCTTTCCTCACTGTGGTTCCCTGGCTCTGCTTGCGGACGCCGGGCCAAATATTTCTGAAATTCCCGGTCCGTGCGAAACACGCGTTCGAGGGCTGCGCTCACGACGTAGGCCGCGCTTGCGTGAATGAAGTCGGCATACCGCATGAGCCGAAACTTCAAATCCTGCGAGACGCGCAGTTGAAGCGTCTCGTTCTTGGGTTCGACGGGCGGTGCTTTCAGGATCGGCATCGAAGAATCCCTCTATTACTTACTAATGGGCAAGAAGTCGGCAAAATGTTTCAAAAAAAATTCTTTCACATTTTTCGCAAAAATTTGGAGCTAGGAAACGGCCAAGCAAGGATTCTGGGTTGCGCTCGCCGGTTGCTTCCGAAAATTGGTCGCGGACAGACTATAAGGCGCACTACACGCGGAGTTTGGGCGGGAGCGACCCGTGCACTACATTTGGGCGGCACTTTCGCCCAAAATGGCGGGTCGCTCCCGCCCAAACGGGGGTTTTCGTCCGCGACCAATTCTCACGTTGAGACGGGCGAATCTCTGTGGCCGGATTGGTTTTGCTCGAAGTCCGCACAGAACGCAACCGCCCTGTTTTATGCAGAACACAGCCCCCAACCTAGCGTTCTAACTTTTTCGTGGCCCTGGGTTTGTGAGTCTTGAGAGGGTGAACGGAGCAGCGTCATTTTGGGGTGAACGTTGCGCGTGTTCCTGTGTTCACCCGTACGCGATCCGCTGGCGTTGGGCAGGACGGGTGAAAACCACGGCCCGGGTTGAGGGTGAAACCGTGCGTCAACCTCGCTTTCTCCTTTTGGTTTCTCGGCGACACCACAAAACCCTCGACGAATGAGGAGTCATTCCGCGTTGCAACTCAGCCGATTAGGAATGGTTTGGGGCAAAAGCTAGTTGGCGAATCGAGGCTGGAGTGCTCGCCAAGTTTTACTGGTTTGGACCGACTTCGGACCGCCATAGTTTCGGCTCAGTGACCACTAGCTTTCTGAACGTCTTTGAGAACGCTCTTGATGAGATGCGACGGATTGTTCCACAGGAGGGAGATGAGCGCGCCAGCATTGTATCCGGCGGCGTAGGAGGCATCTCCTCCGGCCTGATTCGAGGTGGTGATCGAATGTCGGGAGACTACGTTGCCTTTCTCATCGTAGGCCCACAGGTACAAGGTACGCGATTGGAGGACGTAAGGTGCCTCGACAGTATCGATTTCTGTCATGGTTCCCGTGTAGCTGAAGTTCCATCTTTCCCCGTAAGCATTTGTCAGCGTCCCCGTGCCGGAGACCGGCGCGGTGGTGACCTGTTGGACTGGCTGGAATCCAGCGAAGGCAGCTTCCGAGTAAGCCCAAACCAACAAGTAGCGTGGTACTCCAGGCATGACGCTGGTCGCATCTTGCAGCAGGCACATGCGGGGATAGTTCTTCGCGTTTTTGGCCATGAAGCTTTGGCCCTCGCGGGGAATATAGAGCGCGAGGCCATTGGGCGTGAGGCCGGCAATGGTAACAACCTGGTCGCACAATTTGCGGTTGTGCGCGGCAACGTTAGAAAGCTCGGCGCTCTGTAGCTGGTCCTCTGGAGCGAGGGTTACGAAAGCTAAGGGATCGGCCAATTGGTCGCGCCATTGACGTTCTTTCGGATTGAGCGGTCGCTCATTTTGTATCTGAAGACCACCTCTCATTGCCACACTCTTGTTGTAGTCACTCAGTTGCGCCCAACTACTCAGCTCCCACAGGTCCTCATAGGCTCGCGCGAATTCCGGGACCGGCTTACCGTGGTTCAGTTTTTCGCTTTCGGCCACGCACCTAGCCAGTGGCGTCGAAATTTGTTCAAGGTTGTCCGGGAATTTGTAGCTACCCATAGCGTCTGCTTTGGGCGCTGCGTCCTTTAGTTTCAAATCGAAGCTATCAAGGCCCTTGCAGGCATCCGCGGGAATAGGAAGCGCATCGCGGTAAGCCTTCTGGAACGACGCTGAACGCCAGTGTTCCCACATCGCCGCAACTCGCAAGGCCTCGGCCCGCTGGGATTTGCTTTGGGTTTGGTTCGCACACTCGATTAGTTCATCCCAGGTGGAATCAGGATCATCCGCAGAGAGGTCGCCAAAGTATTTGTCAACACCCGCGATTGCCGCGAGGATATGGTCTACTTTGTCTTTCTTCTCAGCATCGTCCATGACAGTGCCCAAGCCTTCCAGGTTCTTGCACGCAGGCACAACCAACTGCCGTGCCTTGTATTGAGCCACAAAGGTATCGATGTCGTTGCCGTTAGACTTCGTTTCCATAGGCTTCGACTGTCGAGCGTTTTGTTTTTGATCGCTGGTTTGCTGCGCTGCGGCCGCCGGTACTACAGCAAAAATCAAGACAGCCAAGGCCCAGTTGACAAGGTTCATTTTCGCCTCCGGGACGCAAGCTGGTGTGGAGAACGCAGTAACTCTTCAGGAGTATAATCCCGTCAACCAAGTAGATGGCTATGCCGGTCGAGATTATTGGCGAATTCGGTACTCCAGGCGCGAGCCGTGAGTGGCTCTCGGCCCAAGCTACCCTTGCAATACGCCACATCATCAAGACGTGCGGACCACCACCGCCAGAGATGGAACTGGAAGTTCAGTGGCAGGAACACGAGTTGGGCAGCTACCCGCTGATTGTCCTCACCTGGGAAGATGCGATGCGGGGAGCGCCAGGGAATTACCTCGCCAGATGTGAAGTCGCGCTGGTGGCCTACGAAAATGGTGGCGAACTACCTCCCGGTTGGACGATGCCGCCCGTTGTTTCCGAAGATGAGGATCCCAACGAGCCAGTCGATCCAGATGAGCCGCTCCCCGAACCGCCCGAGTCCCTGAATGTTTTAGAGTATCAGCAATATATAAGCAAATCGGTTCAGTGGGCTTTCGAAGCCTCCAAGCGCGAGCGAAGTCGGCCTCATTTGGTCGAGCGCGACGATGACGACAAAGAGGCGGGAGCGGGGGAGTTGCCAACCGCACCAGAATTGGACTGGCCGAATCAGTCCGCCGACAGTGCGGAGAACTCCATGAACTCGCCAGTTGTAGACCCGGAAGAGGTCAAGAAGACACTTAAGAGAGCGAAAGACATACTGGCGAAGTACAAGTAGCCGAAAGAGCCAAGCTTGCCGCAAGAGCCGAGCGAACCGAATGGGTCAGGAGGCCGGGAATGGGTGAACTAGAAAACGTCACACCGCTCCGTACGTGGGACTTCTTGTCGCCTAGACTCTGACCACCAGTCTGGCGCACCTTGTGCCGTTGGCTTGGGCTCACTGGCATTTTCCATTCTGGGCAACTCATCCTGGGACAGCGAATGGTTGGAAGCTGCTCACTGGAGCGTAACAGGGTATAGTGAAATTGGAGTCTCGCGAAAACAATTCCTCGGAGAAAAAGCGCTTCCAAATGTTCCGTCCTAAGACGCAGCGCATTGACCAGCTTGCGAAAAGTCAGCCCCACCGCATTGCCGAACTAGAGCAGATATTAGACCGGAAAACGAATGTTTACATAGACTACGCAAACGTCCGCCCGTGGTCAGAAAAGCTCAAATGGCACGTTGATCCGCGGCGCCTGAAACAGTTCCTCGACTCATTCGACACAATCCACTCCGTCAAGTTCTACGTCGGCACGCTTGGGGGCGACCCTGAATCCGAAAGGTTCGCCAAGGAGATTGTAGGATACGGGTACGATCTGAAAACGAAGCCGGTGAAGATCAAGCGCATCTCTATCAACGCGTCCAGTATTCCTCCAAACTCCGCAGATATCCTCAAGAACTTCATTCGAGCGCCGTTGCTCAGGAGTCTCAAACTGGAAGCAATTGAGTACCTGAACAGACAACTCGGCAATCTTAACAGGCAGGGTGTAACTGTCCTGGAGGACCGAAAGTGCAACTTTGACGTGGAGATTGGGAGGGACATCCTCGTGGACGAAAATCAAGGCATAGAAGGGGTGATTCTCTGGAGCGGTGACAGCGACTTCGCTGACCCTCTGACCGAATCCCTAGCAGCCGGAAAGAAGGCGTCCCTCTTCGCTACTCCCCGTGTCATTGCGAGCGAGCTCAACGAGCTGAGAAAGAAAGGCTTGACGATTTACGACATCCAGAAGATTCGGGAGTTCATTTGCTGGAAACGCGAGATGCACGGACCCTAAAAGCAAAGAGGACTCCTCGTCGGAGTCCTCAAGCATTAAAATCCTTGGCCTTTCAGCCACCCTCATTCTACCAATTCAGGGCGATTTGTCAAGGTCACCCCGCCGAAAAGTTTTGCAAGAACTGCGCGTGCTTGATCGACACTATCGGGATGCGCGATTAGGTGTCGAATTAGGGTAGTGGGCTACTTTGAGTCTTTGGAGCAATGACTGCACCAATGGAATGGACGCCCGCTTATGTGTCCAGCGGCTTCAGCTTCCTCTCTGTAGGTGAATGGACCTAACCATCCTCCAGCTGGGGTGGTCTTGCCACCCCAAATCTTCGCGTGCGGACACGTTTCGATATGCCCAACGGATTTATTATTCGGGTCATTTACGTAAACAATGTATCGTTGATTGCTCATGCCGCTCTTTTCGCCACTTCTTCCGCTTCCAGCAGGCTCACTAGCTCGCTGGTGTTCCAAAGGTGGTCCGTGACGCCAGCAGCCATTGCCGGGCTGACGCGCAGGGTACGATGAATCTTGATGAAGTTATAGGCGAAGTAGTTCAGAGCTACGGCTGCGGCGTGATTCTCGATCTTGCGGGAAAAGCCATTCGATAACCGCGTATACCGCCGCATTGCCGTCCGAACGCTCCAATTTTGACGCTCAACATAGCTGGTCGAAATGTGCTTCGGATCGGGACGGCCAGTTACAACGGCAAGTTGAGTGCCGATGCACTGCGCTGGGCTATATCTCTTTTCATCCTCGCTCGGGTCAGCGCCATACATCTTCACGAGCATGGCGTAATCAACACCTGAGCCGAAAGCCATTTCGACGGCATTCAGATAGGCGCGGTGCCCGTCAGTGGTCAACTGCACGCGGTTCCTGAGACGTTTCCGCAGGTCCATGACAAATTCGTACGCGATGAAAGCATCACGTCCGCCAAGCCGCCAGCAAGGAACCAATTTAGTGTCGGCGTCAATCGCTACCCATAGCCACACGTCGCCAGCGCCGGGAACCTTTTCTGCTATTTGAGGCGTGACAGTCTTCGCCTTGCAGTAATTGAAACCCCATAGTTCGTCTAGTTGGATTCGACGGCAGGGCAGATTACGTAGAACGCGGTCCTGATACGATTCGCATATCTCCCCGACTTCGTGTAGCAGCCGCATGACGGTCTTTTTGGCAATCCCCGTCATGCGGACAGTCGCCCGGATGGAGCAACCTTCGATGAGGCAATTTACCGCTTGGGTTCGCTGTTGGTGTGTGAGCTTGTTCATAAACGGCATTGTACTAATGCCGCTTTAGCATGTCAAGCGCAATTTACTATTTGGCCGGAGCTATCCGAGCTTGTTTCTTCTCGGTGCTATCGGTCTCGCGTTGTGGGAACCTGTCTGGAGACGTAATGACCATGCCGTTCGCCAAACTAACCGAATAGATTAGCTGGCTGGCAGAGGAATGCAGGGAGTCATGGTCGCGCTCGGCAACAGGGCCATTCACAACGATGATCTTTTGCTTTTTCATGGTTTGCCTCGCGTAAAAAACGAATCCCTCAGTGCCGTATTCTTACTCTCGTTATTTTGAGTAATCTCACGTACAGACGCTTCATCTAGTTGGCTGGTTCCATCTGGCGTGAGAATCGCCATCTGAACAGGGCCTCCAACTTTGCCGTCCTGACTAGCGGTCTCAGTAATCACATAGGCTGCCAACGCCTTTAGCTGTTCTACGCTCGAATTGTCCTGATACAAGCGGTTAAGCAGGTACAGGGCGTACTGAGCAATTCCTACCAGTCCAAACCCGTAGTTATGCAGCATCGGGGCGAAATCCAATTGGCTGACCAATTGGAATATTTTCTGTTCTGGACTTTGCCCTGGACCGACATCATACCCCGCTATCAAGAGGGCCAAATCTGGCCGCACCGGATCGTTGTTGACAGTCGGCTGAATCGCGAAACCGGGAAACCATTCCGAATACCTCTGACGGACCAACGTGCGAGTCTTTTCTAGTACCTGCGAAACACTATCGGTCTCTTGGATGGTTCCCAACGCCTCCGTCATCAAATTCGCACCCAATTCTCCCGAGCCAGCCGTTAGAACGCAAGAGTACTTGGATGAGACGTATAGTTTCTTTTGGGCATCATTTTGGGCGGTCACCCCTCTTGGATCACCAAATGTACCCCTACTATCGGAAGCAACCACGATGCCATCCGAGCCGCGCAAGCCTACGAGTAGTGTCATTTAGTTACTCCACGGGGAGTCGGAGCGTACCATAGTTAGTACTTCTTTTTGGCATTTTTCCACCGAGTCTTAGCCGCCTTAGCCGCTACCCGACTTCTCTCCTTGGCTGTCATGGTTTCCATGCGTCTCTTACCACCGATCTTTCCTCCCTTCCTCCCAATTGTGGCCAAATACTGCGACACGCTGACAGGGGCTAAGGGATTGGGGGCTTCTTGCGTGCCCGTTGAAATGTTGACAAGATGGTGGGCCAATTGATTTACATCTGTCGGTCTATCCTCCTGCTTAATCCGCTTTGGCATGGCAACAGTATGACATACGGCGATCTAGATGGCTAGGGGGTAGCCGACTAGATTCAAAGTAGCCCACTACCCGCTTTCCTGATCGCTCAGAGAACGAAGTTTGGGCAGAGAGCCGTCATTGCGGACGATGCGTTCGATGGTGAAGTACCCAAGAATCCGTCCGCGATGCGTGAACCAGATCTGCTGGATCGATCGTTGCGGTTTGCCACGTCCCAGCGTGAAATAGAAGTCCCAGTCCCAATCGTGCGTGAACACCTGCAGCACTTTTTTGGGCGGCATGAAGGCCGGCCAGGTCTTGAGAATCGCGGTCACTCTCTCATTTTCCATCGTTGATCCAACTCTTGAACGGCTTGCGGGTGCGGATACAGTACTTCTCGTAAGACATGCGAATCGCGAAAACACAAACTGCCAGGGTGAAGACGGCCAAGGAGATGCAGAAAATCAGAACGGATTTATCGCTCACACTTCGCTCCTGAGGCCTTGCGCAGCGCGTTGCGACTGAGACAACGGCCGTGGCGGGTATGCTGCTTTTTCTTTTTGGGGAACGGTTTGGCTTCACGCATGAACAGCGCGATCGCGGTGCTGACGCGCGTGCCGCTCGCGGCGTCCCTCATCCAACGGTCAAGTCCCACGGGCCAAGCCATGTCAGCTCTCCTGTTCGGTTTCTAGTTTCGCGGCGGGATTGTCGTGAAGCGCAACGGTCTGGTCCGCGACGCGGTGAACCCACTTCACGCAGCGGTAGCAGAACCAGCCGAGCTCGTTCAGGTCGATCCCGCCCCAGTCGGTCTTCGGCGTCTTGCACACGGAACATGAAGTGCGCGACACGGGCGGGCCCGCCGCGGCGCCCGTGACCTGTACGAAGTGTTTTTCGAACCAGTCCGCCTTGCGGCATCCCGGCGAGTGGTATTTCTTGTCCGCACGCGTGGGAGTGAACCAAACAGGGCATTTGGCGTAGGCGCAGCGCTGCAGGGGGATACGATGCAGGGCGGAAGCGTCACGACGCTTGTGGGACCTGCTTTCGCCGGACTTCACGTGGGACTGCCGTGCCGTTTTGCTGGATTGGCTCATAGACCCCGAAGAACCTGCCGATAGTAGTCGCGGTCCCGTTCCGGCAACTCCTCGCGCAGTTGCGAGAACGAAAAAACCAGCAGGCGCTCGTACTCCGCACGCCAGCGCCGCGCGCGCGTCCATCCCAGGACCGCGATTATCCAAACCGCCACCCAGATAAGTTCTTCGCCGCTCAAAACAGCCTCCTCACCGGCGCGGCGCGCCACGCCGCTTCGTTCATCCATACTTTTTCCGTGCGTCGTTTGTTTCCGCTGTTCTGGGAGACGAACTGTCCTCCGGTCCAAGAGTAGCTGTTCCAACCGCGGTACAGCCGGTCATAGAACTGCGAAGGATACGAAGAAACGATCACCATGCCTTTCAACGAGCGAAGCAGATTGGCTAGTTCTTCATGGTCTTCGTCCGTCATCTCCCAGCGATAGCGATGCTCGACAGCCGAACCCTTACCGGTTTTGCGAACGTGCATGGGATACGGCGGATCCACGTAGTGCAGGGCGTCCGCGCGGTCCATCTTGCGCAGGATTTCCTTCGCGTCCCGGTTTTCGATCACTACTCCTTGCAGCCGCTCCGTAAAAGCGGAAAGGCAGTCCGGGTACACGCGCCAGTCGGACGCGGCTGTGGTTCCCGAACGATTGGAGTTCCAGCGGAAACCCGTCAACATCGTGGAACTGATGCGCGTGTTGAAACCCGCGCGACTCGCTTTGAGACGCGAGATGGAATCCGATCCCCAGCCCATAAAGCTGCGAATGATGGTGCGGCGGGCTCGTTCGACATCGCTGCGCGTGTGTTTGTAGCTGAGTTCAAATTCCGCGCGGGCGAAAGGCGTCATGCGAAGCAGTTGTTCCAGGCGGGCAGCTTTTCGGCGGTCCTGCAGGACGCGGAACACGTTCACCACTTCTCCATCCAGATCGTTGTAAATCTCTGAATAGCATCGCGGCTTGAGAAGCAGCACGCTCGCGCCTCCACCGTAGGCTTCCGTGTACACGCGATGCGGAGGGAACAGCGACAGCAGTTTCGCAGCAAGCCGGGACTTCCCTCCGTGGTAGCGGAGCGCGGGACGGCGAATGGCAACCGCGTTCATGCCGGCAGGGGAGGAAGCGGCGGCCGGCCGAGCTTCACCGGCACGCCCAGAATCACCACGAAACCGGAAACCACCGGCGCGCGGAAGTTTTTCGGACTCGATCGCCGCTGGCGGCGCATCCATTCCCGCTTGTACGCGCGGCGCTGCTTGGGATCGCGCCAGTCAATCCGCACGCGGCTGTAGTGACGAGACAACTCTGTTTTGTTCATTCCACATTCCTTCCGCAACCGTTTTCCGTGGCGGACAACGCCTGTCCCACGTTTCCTCACGGAAGCCTCGGCGTTTGGCTCGTGCTTACGCTCCGGCTTCGGCTTTAGCGCTGCTGGCGCCTTCCGCCACGGATTCCGTGTCTCCTTCGCGCAGCGAAGGAGGAAATTCGTTCCAGGTGCGCCCGTCCAGATAGCGCTGCGACACGTGATTTTTGGACGCCCAGGTCATCTCCCAGTAGGGGCCGTGATCGTCGTTCGCGTCCGAGGGATAGGCATGGTAAAGAAGTTCGTCCACGTCGCCGTATTCCGTCTCCCGGTGCATGTGGAGCTCGTGCAGCGTTCCGGCACGGTTCCGCGGACGAAAGCCGTGGCGCACGATCGGCAGCCAGCTTCCCCACTGCTTGAAAAAGAACGGCACGCCAAATTTCGCGCACTGGTCGCGGAGAGACAGCGCCCACTCCGGGTGCATGGGACGGGAGTTGTGGCCGGATTCTCCTCCGGCGATCACCCAATCAAGGTGCGGCCAGTACGTAAAGCGAGGAAGCCACGCGCGCAAATCAACCGCTCCAAGCAGCGGTTCCACGGAAAGAAAACGAATTGCCGCCGGCGTATCGAGCAGCACGGGGATGCGCTCATTCGCCAAGCGCTGGTTTTCCACGCTGACGCCCAGCCAAACGTTTTCGAGCGGCATCACGCCTTGCCGGAGAAGCTCTTCGCACCACGCGCGCATGCGCTCCGGGCGCTTGGTGAGAATCTGGAACGTGTGCCGCGGGCAGTTGACCATCTGCGCGAAGATGCTGTCGAGCCACTCGTTTGGTACGGATTCGTGGAACAGGTCGCTCATGGAGTTGACGAACACGCGCGAAGGTTTTCGCCAGTGCATCGGCTCGGCGATGCGTTCGCCGTGGAAGCGCAGTTCTCCGGTGAAGCGCGGCTTCTTGTTTTCGTCGAGAATCGCCAGGCCGGCATAGTCGGGATTCTTGGCCAGGAGGGTGGCGGTGAATCGCGCGGCGTAGCAGTTCGCGCAGCCGGGCGACACTTCGCTGCAGCCGGTGATTGGATTCCAGGTGCGGTCCGTCCATTCGATGTGAGTGCGCGCGATCATCACTGCACCTTGGGCGCGGTGGGATTCTTGTGCCGGCGGGCGGAGTCCAGAATCGCCGCGCGAATCATGATCGATTCGAGTCCTTCCTTGCAGTTGATATTTTCGGCCAGATCCACCGCGACCACGCACTTCGCTTCCGTGCGCATGCCGTCTTCCGAATAGAGAGCGAGGTAGATGGATTTGCCGGCGAGTTCCTGTTCCATCGAGACGTTTTCGTCCACGCGGCGAAAACCGAACGGCTTCATTGCCATGAGAACCACCTCATCCACAGCCAGCGATCGCGGAGCCAGCGAGCAACTCCGCCCGTGACCAGAAGCTGCGCCACGGAGCCGATCACCACGCCGGCAAGAAGCTGCAGGTGCGCGTGCAGCCAGGCGTGAATCGGCTCGTACAGGGAAACGAGCAGCAGCGACAGAAGAAACAGCACACGCCGGCCGCTCATTTCGAACCGCCGATCATCGCCAGCAGTCGAAGCTCTTCGATCCGCGTGAAATCCGCGGGCGTGGCTTCGTTGCGCCGCAGAGCGTCAATGATGCGCACGGCATCCACCAGGGCCTCCTGGTCCGCCATGCGGGCGTTCACGTACACTGAGATTTCCCAAGCGTGAACCTTGCACTGACGGATAAACAATTCGTTCCATTTCTTCCGGGCTTTCTTGAGGTCTTCCGAAGCTGCGTGCATGCGCTGTGCCGTCAGTTTCGGAATGCGAATGGTGGGCTGGGTGTACGGCTTTTGCTTCATCGTTTCCCTCCGAGACTCGATATCGGGGAGCCAGCGCGCAATTTGGCGCGTCGCATGAGTTCGGCTTCGTAGGCTTCCTTGAGCGCGAGCGCGAGGATCCGCACGGGATGGTCTTTCGCCAGGAAGAATGTGGAAGGGATTCCCTCGATGGCTTCCTTGACCGCTTTTTCGGGAACGTCGATGGTCAGCTTCATTGCGGTTTGCCTCCGCGCAGCGCGGTCTGCAGGGCGAGGAGCTGGGCGGGATCCCGCGGCGGCTGATAATTGATGATCTGCACTCCAAGAATGCAGCCGCAGATTCGAGGTTCAGACGGAGTGTCTCCGGCAACGGAAGCCTCCGGCGAAATTGCCGCGCCGCAAAAGATGGTGAAGTACTGCACCGTTCCGACGAGGCCGAGGTCGCCGCCGTTCAGCACAAAACCGTACGGCGGATTTTCCGCTTTGCACTGCGGACAGCGGAACTTCGCGGCCGGCTGCTGAGGCGGAGGTGCTCCGATGATTTCGACCGGCATCAGATGCGTCCTTTCTTGCACGAATCGCAGATCCCATGCGTGATTTGGAGTTTTTGTCCGTTGCGGAAGATCGTCAGGTCGCCGGCATGCTGATAGACGATGACCACGTCCGTGGCGCGGCGTTGCATCCGCAGGATGTTCAGGTTCGGACACCAGGCGCAGACGGAGACCCATTCGCTTTGGTCCGGCCGATCCGCTTCAGCATTGTTCGCATCAGGTATCGCCACGCGCCGCCTCCTTTTCCGTCCAAGCCCGAACCGCCTGGGGAATGTGAATCGGCCGGCGCCGCGGCGCGGCAAGCTGCAGTTGGGAAGTGGAACGGAGTTTCAGGTTGAAGACGAACGTCTGCACGTACTCTTTCGCCTGCAGCACCGCCAGAGCCGCCGATAGGTCTTTCTGGCGGATTTTGCGTTCCAGTTCGCGCTGCAGATCGGCTTGATAATCGGCAGCGCAACCTTCGATTTCCGACATACTGAGTTCGCGTGGCTGGGACAAGCTCACGGAAGCACCTCCAAATGAAGTTGGGATCGAGCACGGGCGGACGCCCGCGCATGGGAGGGTACACCTATGGGTACTATTACGGGGAGAAGAATAACCGAAGCAAAAAGGTGACCGCCTATAACTTATGAGACGCAACCAGTCAAGCGAAGAAGTACCGGCGATGTGGAGTGTGTCCATGGGTTTACCGGACGATGGTGCCTTTGGGAGTGTGCGTCTCGACGTCGTGGGTATCGAGGTTCACCCACTGGTAGTAGAAGCCCTGGGAATCGCCGTTCACGATCGGTTTGGTGAAGCCCGGCACCAGCCAGCGCGGCGGACCGGAAGGACCGGTTTGCTTCTGCATCTTCGAAAGCAAAGAGCCCAGGCCGGGGCGAACCATGTCCAGAAGCTGGGCGGCGGAACTATCTTGCGCGCCGGCTGGCGCGGGATCGTAAAGCAACGTGAACGCCGGCGAGGAGGCTTCCGGGGTTTCGAGAGCCGCGAGTTGCTCCTGGCATTTTTGCGCGGAAGCGGCGAGTAGGTTCCGCTGGCTGGCAATTTCCGTGTTGGCTTTGCCAACCTGGTGGATCGCCTCTGTGGCGGACTTCACCTTCGGAACGACAAGCAGGAACGTCACGGCAACGGCCAACCCGGTTCCAGCCAGAAAACCCCACGCAAATCCGACGCGCATCGTGGTTCGTTTTTCCCGCTGCGCTTTGATGGCGTTCAGTTCGGCCAGCACCGCATCCACGTTTTGATCGCTCATTGCGCGCCGTTCCCTTCCTCGGCTTTTTGTCCGTTCTCCTGCATCAACCGTTCGTGCAGAATCAGCCGCACCATACCGGCGCAGTTGGGAATCCCAAACCGTTCCCGGCTCCACCTTTCCAGCGCTTCGTAGTGCGTTTTTCCGAGTTTCACCGTCACGGAATTTTCCTGAGTTTCCTCGAAGGGGGACGTGGTTTTCGCGTTCATCGCACCCAAAGAGTACGCGCGGAAATAGTTGCTGTCAAGAGGAATTTTGTACTAGTCCAAAGAAAGAAAGAAAGAAAGGAGTTCAACCTACTCTCTCCACACTGCCGGATTTCCCTTGCAGTTTTTGTGTCACTACTGACACGCACTCGTTTTTTAGGTGCCCGGAGAGAGGGGCGCACCTATTAGGGTGTGTAACCACCTAAGTTCTGTGTTATGTAGCGGAAAGAAATAGGTGCGCGAAATAGGTGCGCATGGAAATAGGTGCGAGGGGGGCGCACCTATTTTAAGTGGTGTAGTTTGTAGGAGTTAACCGAAATAGGTGCGCCTCTCCCTCTCCCTACGCGCGCGCGAGGCAATTTTGGTAGCAAATCAGGTGCCAGACAGACACGCACCTATTACCAGGTGAGGTGGGCTAGGCGTCCGAACCGACGAAGTGGTATTTGGCGAGTCCCCCGGAGCGCCCGCGCTTCCCGGAAGAGACTTTTTCCGCGACGCCGCTCGCCAGCCACTTTTTCAGCCTGCGCTGCGCGTTGCTCTTGTGGACTTCCAGTGCTTCCGCCAGGTCGCGGACGGTCCACTCGCTTCCCAAGCGATCGCGGGCGTCCTGTATGCCCACGCTATCTTCCACGTCTTCGAGCCGCACGGGAGTTTCGGAAGTGAGGTCGAGCACCATGCGCATCGGTTCCGGGGACTGCGCCAGCTTGTTGTCCACTTCGATTTCGACGTGCGTAACGTGCGCTTCCTGGGTTTTCCGCTTGAACTGGATCATCACGTTCGCCCAGCCGGGCAGATTGTAGCTGCCCGCGGCGGCCGTCATGATCTCCGCGTCTTTCTTGTTTTCGTGGTGCACAAGCGTAACAGCGCAGTTCGTGGCTTCTCTCAGCCGGTCAATCTGTTCGAGAAACATCGCAGTGTCCTTTGGGGAGTTGATGTCCCCGCGGAAGATCCTGCGAACCACGTCCATGATGACGTGATCGGCGCGGAACTGCTCGACTTCGCGAAGCAGGTTCTGATACCACGCTTCTTCGGGAAGATTCAGCCCGCAGCGCGGGATGACGCGCACGTTTTCCGGGTTGATGTTCATGTAGGGGGTGAGTTGGCGGATTCGCCATTGCAACTGTCCGGGAAAATCCTCAACCTGGATCAGCAGAGTTCGCACGGGATTCTTCACTTCGAGCTTGCCGAGCACAGTTCCCTTCTCCGTGGAAGCCAGAGCCAGAGACGTGGTGAACCAGCTTTTGAGACGATGAGGCAGAGCGATCACCAGCACGCTGCCGCCTCGCGGGATGAGTCCTTCCACCAGGTGATCGGGCGTGGGAAACTCCGCCTGCAGAAATTCCGGCAACGAGTAGCTGAGGTGTCCGTTTCCTCCCACCACTTTCAGCGGCTCAACTGTTTCCGTGGCAAGCCCGCGGAGAAAGGACTGAATTACGTTGATGTCTGCGTCCGGTTCGAGCGCCGCGTTCGAGAGTTTTTCGCCGGCGTGCGCCAGGCGGCGCATGACCGCTTTCTGCTTCACAATCTTGGCGTAGTGTTCCACGTTCGTGACTCGCGCATGACCCACGGCAATGCCGTCGGAGAGCTGCGCCAAGTACGCCACCTCCACGGCATCCTTTAACTCTCCGGCGTCGTGCATGGCTTGGTGCAAGATAACCAAGTCGAAAGGAACGCCGTTCTCCGCCAGGGAAATCATGCGACGAAAAATTTTCTGATTCAGTGTGCGAAAAAAATCGCCAGACGTGACGTGTTTCAGCGCAGAAGGAAGTACTCTATTGTCCAGAAGGATGGCGCCCAACAGGCTGCGCTCAGCTTCGTCATTGTGCGGAAAAGTTTTGTCATCCGTTGCGGAACGGGAAGCAGCAGGCATCGGCAGCCTTTGAATTTGGAATTGCCGCGAAAAAGAACCGCCCGCGCCGCCAGGCTGCCGACCTGCGGCGCGAGCGCATTCCTTTTAGCAGCGACCGTGCACGACGGAAGGGTAGAAGCGAGAAAAAACGTTTGTCAACTCTCTCCGCCGGTCAATGTGGAAATTTCAGTTGGGAGTCGCGGTTTCCAGTTTTTCGCCTTCCTGGATGTACGCCCGGGCCCGCGCCAGGAAATTCTTCCAGTTGGCATGGTCCACGGCCAACTTCAGGATGGGATCGCCCGCGAGAAACGTGCTCACCGCGTCTTCGGAGTACTTCACCAGAAGATCGCTGACGGAAGGGTCCGCGATGTCCAGGAAGTCGATGATGCGCTCCGGCTCCTCGCCTTCCTGCACCAGTTGCACAATGCGGCCTTTGATCCAACCGGCGATGGCGTCTTCCGCCAGCTTGACTTCGGCGGAAGGGTGAGGCTGCGGAGGAAAAGTGCCCGTGTCTGACATGCGCGCCATTTCCTGTTCAGCAACCGCAGGAGCCGAACTTGCTTCGAGCGGCGTCACTTGAATCGGTCCGTTCGCAACTGGACCGGGTTGCGGAGGCTCCGCGGCAGCACCGGAAACACCGTTGGATGCGGCGGAAGACGGCGCGACGCTGCGAATCATCTGCGCGGTGCGTGCGTTGATTTCGGCCGTAGCGCGGCGTTCTTTGGCGGCTTCCGCGCCGATCTGCTGGGTTTCGCGAATCTCCCGGAGGATCTCCGGTCCTTTCTGAATCAGCCCTTCGACCGCCATCGCTTTCCAATCTCTCGCTTTCGAATCGCCTCCGCTGCCCCGCAACGCGTCCAGTTTCTCGAAGATGGTGAGAAATTGCGTCATCTGAGACATGGGATCAATAGGTGTTATTAGCTTTTCGATCAACGGTTTGAGCAGCGCGCCCATCAGCACGTCGTTTTGCGAACTTCCGCCCACCAGTCCGAGCTCCTTCAGCATTTTGATCGTGTCGAGAATCGATCCGCCGCCCGTGACGTTGCTTCCGATCGCCGCGAGTCCTTCTTTGTACGCCGTGGAAAGGATAGTGATCGCCTGGTCGAGCGCGGGATTTTGTTTGCCGGCAGCCTGCGAAGCAGCAAGCTGTTCGTTTAGCCGGCTGATCTGGGATTCCAGGATGTTCAGAAGTTTTGCGTCCGTGGCCGCCGCCGCGGACGGAGAAGCGCTCGGTCTTTCGCGCGTCAGGTCATACAACGGCGCGCCTTCGATGTCGAAATCGTGGCTGGTCACGAAGCGGCTGTTTTTTTCGAGGATCATGCGGTACTTTCCGCCTCCGTATTTCTGCTTGATCTCCGCAAGAGTGACCGGCGCGAAGAACGTTTCGAGATAGCCTTTGTATCCATCGGCCATCGGTACTTTGCTGCTTCCCTGGCGCATCAGCAGCAGGTTGTAGAGCCGTCCCCAGTCGTCTTTTGGAATGGAATTGATCTTTTCCCAGAACCACGTAGGGCTTTTTTCCTCCGGCTCCACTTGCGCGGCTTCCTGCGCGGGTGCGGAAGGAATGTTGATATTCACCGTCGGCGGTTCGACGGGTTTCGCGGACATTCGTGGCAATGTTTTTCTCCTCGGTCCATCCATTGTGTTCGTGCGACGCAAGCTCACTATATCGCGAGAGAGAGAAAAAACTGCAACATCTGCGGTCGATTTACGTGGAAATGCACCGAACCATTACACGCGAAGCGCAGTGGAACTTCTTGGAAATAGGCGCTCTCGCGTGTTTTCTCAAGCGTGTACGGCGGTGTTGAGCGGCCGGCGTGGACCGCCAACGGGCCATCCACTCCCGACGCAACCTCGCCGGCCACAAAAGAAGGCGCAATGGTCAATCTCGAATCTGTGCGCACCAGAATGCCGGTGGAATCGTTTCCGCTCGCCGAAGGCGACGACGGCGTGCAGCAAACCATCAGGCAGATGCGCCGGCTGATCGAACAGGGAAAGAAGGATCCCGCGGTGCACGAATGCGCTGCCTGGATCCTGCGCTCCGCGAACGTCGCCGCCTACGATTGGATCGGCGAGTGCCGCGCCATCTATGAATGGGTGAAGCGCAACATCCGCTTCACGCGGGACGTGTACGGCAAGGAAACCCTGCATGCCGCGCCGGAAATTCTCCGACTGGGCATCGGCGATTGCGACGATTTCACGATCCTGATCTGTTCGCTGCTCGGCACCATCGGCGTCAAGACGCGCATCGTCACCGTCAGCAACCGCTCCGAGGATCCCGATCAGTTTTCCCACGTCTATCCTGAAGCGGGCGTGGAAGGCGAGTGGATCCCGATGGACGCCGCGCGTCGTAATCCTTACTTCGGACGCGCGCCTGAAAACTACTTCCGCAAGCGTATCTGGGACACTTCGTCGGACGAATACAAGGACGTGCAAGGGCTGAACGGGCCCGCCGGCGTTTCGCCTCGAGCTCTCCCCGGCGCGTATCGTCCGGGTGTGGACGATCCGCGCTTGCGCAACCTCAGCCACATCGGCGCGATCGGACTCGGCAACTATGGCGTTCCCGCGCTGCGCCGCCAGCGCGCCACGCTTCGCCGCGGCCGCGGCATGGGCGATTTTGTCACGCAGCTCCCCGGCATCATCACTGCCGGCGGGCAGGAAGCAGCGAACATCATCGCCGCCTCCCGCGCCGCGCCTTCGAATCTCGTTCCCACCACGGGCGGATTCCCGGTCGCCACACTGACGCCTTACGGCGCCACAGTGCCTTCCACGTTTTCTCCTTCGCTCACCGCGGGAATCAGCACCGGAACTTTGCTGATTGGCGGCCTGCTGCTCGTGGGAGTGCTGGCAATTTCGAGGCGCTGATGCCGTACCTCTTTCCTCCAACTCGCGTGCGATCGCGCAAAGGCCTGGGACTTCTTCCCATGCGCATCGCCACGAATGGCGGCGTTCCGATCGCGCGCTCGCCGATCCGCATCGTCACGGAACAGCCCCAGCTCCCCGTGGAATCGCCAATCACCGCGCCGACGGTTGCTCCGGTCAGCAACGTGATTCGCGTGTTTCCCATGCCTTCGCCGCTTCCGCCAACTCCTCTTCCGGTGCAGCCGGTTCCAGCGCCCGCGCCGCCGGCAGTTGCGGCGCCGCAACCTACGGGCGCGACGAACGCCGGGACTCCGGTGCCCGTAGGTTTTCCCACAAATCAGTTTTTCGTTTCGAACGACGGCAGCGTGTGGGAGTTCAGCCAGGCGCAAGGCACGTGGATCAATACGGGGACGCCGTACAACGTCGGTCCTTCCGCGGTTTCGCCTACCCCGGCCGCGGTTCCCGCCGGCGCTGTATCGCCCGCGGCGTCCACACAACCCGTCAACGTCACAGTCGCTCCTGCCGCCACGGAGTCCGCGTATCAGAGCGTACTCGACTGGCTCAGCCAATCCACGCTGATCAGTTCCGTGCCCAACTGGATTTTGGTGCTGGGCGCGGGACTTCTCGCCCTGAAGATTTCCAGAGAGGGGAGGCGCTGATGTATCTCCTGCCTGCACGGCCGCGCGCGAGAAGCGCCACGAAAGGACTCAGCGCCTACCGTCTCGGCTGTTGTCCGCGCCGATTTTCCGGTCTCGGCCAGGACACGATTTTCATCAGCACCGGACCCAATGCCACAGTTCCGAGTCTTCCCACCGTTCCGAGCGCGCCGCTGAGCATCGATGAACTCAATCAGATTTTTGGTCCGGGCGCACCGCCCATGCCGCCAGTGCAAGCTCCCGGGCCAGCGCCCACCGCGTATTCGAGCGTGCTGACCAGCGCGCAAAATTCGCAAAACCCCACGGATTACGTCAGCCCGCAAGCGGCGATCGCCGCGGGGCTCGATCCGCAAAAGGTGTACGCCGCCTGGTCTGGCGCGCTCGCCAAGTTTCCGTCGCAGCAAGCCGCGCTTGCCGCCGGCGTTCCCGCGGGAGTTGTCACGCAGCTTTGGGCGGCTTCGCGTTCCGCCGCGCCTGCTCCTTCCGCTTCGTTTCTGGACCAGGCGCCGCTGGGCATCGCGAACAAGTACATCGTCGGCGGAGCGGCGGCGATTTTGCTGCTTTCCGGTTTGCGGAGAAAGTGATCATGTATCTCTGGAATCGCCAATCGGTTTCCTATCTTGGCGGCGCGGGACTCGGCTACCGTCCGAACCAGGCGCTGCAGCGCGGTTACCTGACGCCGGTCGCGCTCGGCGAACTCGGACAAACTTCCAGCGTGAATCTTCCTCTGCTCGTCGGCGGAGTGGCGCTCCTCGGCGTGGCCGGCTGGCTTTTTTTCGGCAGGCGGCGTTCGCCGGACAAAAAGCGGATTGCACGGCTCGCGGCACAGCGCGCGATCGCGGCGCGCGAACTTCGTGAGGCAGGCGCCTGATGCGTCCGGGACCCAATTCGCTGCTGCTTTCGAGTTACCAGCTCGCTCGCAAGCCGGTGCCGCATCTTCGCGGACGCTATCGCCCGGGCCTCGGCCAGTCTTCCGGGCAGGACCGCAGCCAGTTCGACGTCGCCGGCAGTCTGCTTCGCCAGCAAAACGCGCAGATCAAGTCGCTCGAACAACTCGTCATCAGCCTGAACGTTCCCGGCGTGGCCAATCCGCAGCTCGCCACGTTCAGCGCGGCCGTGGCGGAAGCGCGCCGCCGCTATCAGGACCTGCTCACCGCGTACATCTACGCCTACGGCATCGCGTTCGGCCCGCCGGACACTACCGGCCTGCAGCTCGGTCAATGGCAGGTGTACGTCGCCACGGGCGTGGGCATCGCCGCGATCCTCGCGGGAATCTACGAGCTGAACAAATACCTGAACAACGTGCAATCGCAGGCTCAGGCGATGCAGGCGCAAGCCGCCGCGAATCAGCAGCAGCAGCAAAACATCCAGTTCGCGCAGCAGCAGCTTGCCGCCGCGCAGGCTTCCGGCGACCAGGCTTCCGCCGCGCAATGGCAAAAAGTTCTGGACGCGAATAAGCCGTATCAGTCCGCCGCCGCGACTTCTTCCGCAAGCGATTTTCTCACGCAGAACTGGCCGTGGCTGGCGCTTGGCGGCGCGGGACTGCTGCTGCTACTGAGGTGAAAGGAGAAAGCGACAAGGCTCCCGGCACGGGGCGCTTTTCGCGAATAAAGATGAAACCCGGAGACACCATCCAGATCGCGCAGAACGACGGAGCAACCCACTGGATTTACGCGCGCGTCCTGCAGGCGAGCGAAGGCGGAGCGCTCGTGGAAGTGAACCACCCCGGCAACCGCGAGGACGGACGTCAAAAATTCGTGCCCGCCGGGCAGTTGCGCGGAAAAGCGGACCTGCAGAAGCAACTCGACGAGTTCGCGAAGGAAGTCGCAGCCGGCAAAAAGGATTTGAGCGACCCCCGCGCTCGCGTCGAGCGCGAATCGCTTCTTGTGCAGTTCGAACGACTCTCTTGATTCATGGCATCCCGCTCCCAATACCGTACGGAAGACGTGGCGCGGACGCCGCGCGGCTACAAAGTGCGTAGCCTCACGCGCGGAAGCCACGTGCTGCGCATCGCGTTCCCTCAGGGACCGCGCCGCCGCGGCGTCGGCAAGGTGGTGCAGATCCTGCATCCGAAGAAGGAGCGCAATCCGCAGTGCGAGGTCAGCGAGAAAGCCAAGTCCAATCCTTCCGAGCTGCTGATCTTCGGCAATCCGTCGAAGCCGCGCGGCCACAAACCCGGCTGCGCGTGCTTTGCCTGCAAAAAGAATCCCGCTAAAGGCACGAAGCATGATCTCTACGGCCGAAAGTTCCGCGGCGCCACTCGCGCGGAAGCCGTGCAGCGCGCGCTGAAGCACCGCGAACTGAAAGGCCGGCGCGCCGCGAAGAAAACTTTGGGGCGCAATCCCCGCCGCGCCAACACGAGCGAACTGGACCAGGCCGTGAAACTCTATGAAACCTTCCACGGACGCGACGCCAAGGACATCGTGGAGAAGCACGAATCCGCCGCCATGCGCCTGGACTACACCGCGCTCGGCAAGCTCATCGCTCTGGGACTCGGCGAACCGAAAAAGAGCGGCAACGCCCTGGTGAACGCATGGGAGAAGGAAGACCATATCGGCTTCGAAGGCGACGGCGTAACCCTGGCAAGCTCGCCGGACGGCAAGCAGCTCTACCTGATCGGCGGAAACCAGAATCTCGCGAGCTGCCTCCATCGTTTTCAGGTGGACCGCGACAAGGACTTCATCGACCTGGGCGAGATCGGCTTCGTCGTGTATGAAGCGCGGAAGATTCACGGCGATTACCAGCCGGTCGAGTACGTTCACCAGTTCGGAGAAAAGAGCGGCGCTCTGCCGCAAGCGATGTACGACAAGCTGAGGAAACGCATCTTCCTGGTGGGCGGCGAATACTTCATCGATTTGAGCAAGCCGGTCTCTCCGGGAATCGAGAACTGACCGCGAAAAAGTTTGGAGGGAACATGGACTCGTTGCACACAGTGAACAATCAGCCGGTGGAAGCGCCGGCGGCAGCTCCGGCAGCCGCGCCTGCACCGGAACCAGCTCCGGCGCCAGCGGCTCCCGCGGTTGCCGCGCGCAAGCATCATCCGGACTGCGGCGAAGTCGGAGAAGTCGGCGAAGTCGGCGAAGTTGGCGACCTGGGCGCCAACGCGATCGACAGCGCCGAAGGGCAAAAGGAGCGCGAAGCGCGGAAAGGCGACCCCCGCTATCTGTAATGCATGTACCTGATGCCACAACCTGTGGGAACGGCGCTGCCGGCGATGTGCGTTCGGCCGTCGCGCGGCGCGGTGCGCTTGCGTCCGCTGCTTCGCGCAAAGCCGTGTCCGCGGCTCTATCCGCATCCCGGCTTTCTGGGGATCGATCCCAGCGTGGACGCTTTGTTTCCCGCGGTCAGTTCCCGCGCGGGCTTCACGCAGAAGGACAAGCAGAACTACGAGCAGTGGGTGGACTCCGGTTACTTGCCGGACTATTACAAGAAATCTCCGGGCGATTGCGGCACGGTATCTTCTCTTCCCGGAACGCTCAAAGCGGTTCCCGCGCTGAGCGTGACGGGAAGTTCGCTCCTGAAGTTCGCGCCGGCGGCGGGACCGGCAGCTCCGTTCGTGGCGGCGGCGGGCGCGGTCGCTTCGGTACTTGGCGATATTTTCGGAATTTTCGGCGGGCACCACGCGGCGGCCGTCGCGAAAGAGCAGAACACGCTCTGCCAGATCATTCCCGCCGTGAATCAGGCTTTGCAGATCGTGGACCAGGCGCTCGCCTCCGGGCAGATGACCAGCGCGGACGCTTCGCAGGCGCTGGACAACACGCTCGCCGCGTATCAGCAGACGGTCGCGCAGATCATCAAGGACAATCCGTCGCAGTGCAACGCCGCGTGCGTCTATGGGCGCGCCCTGCGCGGCATCGTGGCGCAGCGCAAGCTCAACCTGAAGGCGCATCCGCCGCTCGCGGATACTTCTCCGGTCGCCGCGGCGGCCGCGCAGGCCGGCCTGCCGGGCTGGGCGCCGTACGCCATCGGCGCCGCGCTGCTCTGGACTTTGCTTTCGTAGCGGACGTGCACAACTTTCAACTTGCGTGAACGCGGCGAAGAGATTCGCGCGCGAAAAAGAGTGGAGGAAAAAGGAATGAGCACACCATCGCTCACGATGTCGCCCGTGGACATCCTGAAATACCAGAACGAACTGGTCCGCACCGGGAACTACTTCCCGATCGGACGGATGCAGAAGATCGCCATCGCGCCGGCGGCGGGCTGGAAGCCGCGCCCGGAAGATCCCGTGATGCGCCTCTGGGGCCGCATGATCGAGCTGCGCGACAGCTTTCTTCCGATCGCGCACTCCCCGGACCGTTCCATGATCCTGATCACCGCGCCGCTGCTGGACAAGCAAGGCCGCGTGGCGCTGCCCGATCTGCCGGATCCCGAATGGACGCCGCCTCCGCCGACGCGCGAGGAAATCGAAGGCGTGAAGAAGATCAACCCGGAAACCGGGATGGAATACACGGAGTTTCCGAAGCGCTATCCCAAGCGCTACACGCCGCGCCTGGTGAAGCAAAGCCTCTTCGACCGCGCGGAAGGCTACCTGACGGGCACGAATTTTTTGGTTTTCTCTCCGGTGGTGAATATCACTTTCCAGCCGGAATCGGACGGCCGCCTGCTGGGCGATACCTGGCTGATCGCGGCGAAGTTCAACGGCGCGGACAACACGCATCCCACGCTGCTCGTGGACCGCGCCACCGGAGAAACGCATTTCTTTGGCGGGGTGTACCAGATCATGGGACCGCGCCAGGGATGAGATCGGTGGCATTGACTTATCGGAGTGAAAGCCTCCGTCCTTTGCTGCTGAGATTCGAAAGGTTCGGGCCTCGCGTCCCGGACCGGAAAAGGACAAAACAATGCCGTCAATTCGGCTTGTGAATCCCTCCCGCTCGCGCCGCCGGCGCGCGAGCCGCGGGCATCGTCGTCGTCGTCCGGCGCGCGGACTGAACAAGTCCCTGCGCTCGGCCGTTTCTTCGATGATCTCGCGCCGAATCTCTGCCGGCGGAGGACACATGGCTAAGAGAAAGCATCACCGGAGGCGGGCTCATCACCGCCGCCGGAGCAACCCGCACCGCCGGCGCCGGCGCAGCATGTTCATGCTGAACCCGCGCCGCCATCACGTTCGGCGCCGCCGCCGGAATCCGGACGGATTCACGCGGCGCGGCATCGTTCCGATGGTGGTGGGCGGAGGCGTGGGCTTCCTCGCCGCACGGCTCGGTCCGCAAAACCTGCTCAAGCAGTACAACACGGGCATCACCGGCTACGCGCTCAACGCGGGCTTCGGCATCGGCGCTTCGTGGCTGCTCGGCAGGTTCTGGAACCGCGACGCGGCGATGGGAGGCTACATCGGCACCGGCGTCGCCGTGCTGAGCCGCATCATCGTCGAGCAGTTCAACATCGGCGGCGGTGGCGGAATCAGCGGCGACCTGGACTTCGACTTGGGCTACTACGTCAGCGAACGCTTCCCCTTCCCGCAAGGCGCGGGCGGACCGTATGACACCTTCATCGGCACGCCCTATCTGCCGGGCGGCGCTCCCGTCACCTCCGCTTCGGCGGTGCGCGCGGGCGCGGCGGCGGCGGCGCTGATGCCGGCGGTGGCGGCTTCCGCTCCCGCGGCCGCGGCTCCCGCCGCGGGCGGCATGAGCGGGCGCTGGGACTCGCGGCGCTGGGGCTGAAGCTTTTCAGCTCAGATAACTAGCCGTTGCGGCCAGGTTGGATGGCCCGTAACCGCCACGGATCTGTAACGGATTCCACGTTGCGTGGGGACGGCGCTCGCGCCGGATCTCAAAACACTCAGGAGTCAAGCGAAGATGTCCACGCAAAAGCGACACTCTTCCGATTGGAAAGGCAACTGGAAGCGAAGACTCGAAGGAATCTCCGCTTTCGAGCTTGGCCGGCCTCGCGCTCGGCTGGGCAATCCCAACACGGGCATCCCGGAAATCGTGGTGCAGCCGCAATACGACATCTATGCCGTAGCGCCGAACACCGCGATGGGAGCGCTCACCCTCTTCACCATTCCGCAAGGGCAGACGTTCAATTCGAACGGCGTCACCGCGTTCACCAAGGGCGCGGGCCATACTACCCTCAAGCAAGCCGGCATGCTGCAGAGCTCGTACACCTTCGTGGTGCGCGGGCTTTCCGTGGCGGTCAGCGCGCTGCAGGGGCAGACGCATCCTCTGCTTCATCCCGAAGACCTGATCAACTTCCTGTACTCCTTCTTTCAGTTCACCATCAACGACAAGAGCTACTTCGACGGCATCGGCGCGTGGCTTCCGTGTGGCGGCGGACCGCTGCTCCACGGGCTCGGCACGCTCACCGCGCCGGCGAGCAGCTTCGTCTCGACGAACGGTGAACCGAGGTCGGACAACATCTATTCCATCCCCGGCGGGCAGTACATCAACCCGCAGGAAACCTTCGCCTTCGTCATTAACCCGACGCTGAACGCCGGCGGCACGCCCAACGCGCTTGCCGCGGCGGGCAATCCGGCGGGCGTTCCCGCAGCCGGGCTGATGGCCTGGGTGCGGCTGGATGGGACTCTGACGCGCGTCGCGCAATAGCGCGCGCAAACAACTCGCCGCTCGAAGGCGCGGAACGCAGCGCGCTCCGCGCCTTGGCGGCGACCGATGAAATCGAAACAGGAGAAAAACGGCAATGGCTACAAAACCCGCTGCGCTTCCGGGCGTCGTCAGTCAAGACCAGCTTTTCTGGTATCCCATCGTGCCGGCGCAACTGCAGGGCAACCAGCAGAACGTCGCGGCGAACGTGCAGATTCAGAACGACGCGGATTTCGACTGGCGCTGGATCATCGCGAGCTCGACGGGCCTTTTCAGCGTGCTGCTCACGGATGACTTCATGTCCAAGCCGCTGATGCCTTCGAGCACGCCCATCAACAGCGAAAACATCGTGGGCACCGCTCAACTGCCGTTCGTGCTGCCGAAGCCTTACCGGCTGAACCGCACGGCTACGGTTTCCGCGCTGTTCAACGACCGCAGCGGGGCGCCGAACACCGTCCAGTTCTGCTTGGTGGGCTACAAGCTGTTCTCGCAGCGGTAAAAGGCCGCGGCAAGCGGCTTTTTTACCGCTTGTAAAAAGACAGCGCGCGATGGAAGGGAGCAACGAACGATGAGCGGATCGCTCTATTTGCCGCCGCCGGAGATTCTGCACTACCGGCAGACCGCCAGTCCGGACTACCTGCCGGACCAAGCGGAGCTGGACAAGCTAGATCCGCGGCTGCGTCCCTACGCGTTCGTGCTGTTCAACGGCTCGATCGGAGCGCAGAGCACGGACCGCTTCAAGTACGCTTCGCAAACCGAAGCGTGGATCCTCTCGCTGGTGGCGAGCTCGAGCCAGGCCGCGGGCTTCGCCGCCCAGTTCTACGACACCATGCAGCAGCTTCTGTGGGAGATGTCGCCGATTCCCAGCACGCTGCGATTTGGAACGGCGCAACGGCAGTTCTGGCTGAAGACGCCGTATCACCTTCCCCTGGGCGGGCAGATTCAGTCGCGAATCATCAACCTGGCGAACGCCACGAACGCGATCCAGATTGTCGCCTGGGGACTTAGGTAAGGCGTTCCTTTTTTTGGGGAGAGTCAACCATGCCGGACGTTTTCGCACCAAGCCTTGCGGACATCGTCGAGCTGCAGCGCCTGCCCGTTGCGAACTTCATGCCGCCGGAAGGCGAGCCGTTCGAGTTCGCTTCCTACGTGGCGCTTCCGGCGATCGGAGCGAACGCCAGAGTGGTGAGCTTCCTCGTTCCGCCCGGTCGCAACGGCATGATCAAGCGCCTGGCGAACGTCTTCGTGGGCGGCGGCTTCCAGGAAGGGCAAGGCGGGGTGGTCTGGAAAATCTTTCTGGACTTCACGCAGGCAATCGTCGCGCCGAACTTCGAAAACATCGTGGCTTCGCTCGGCAGCGTTTCCGCGCCTTCCGTGGTGGACGGCATCCGCGTGCGCGAAGGGCAGCTCGTGGTGCTGCAGGTGAACAACATCAGCATCGGCGTGGCCGGGCAGCTCATCGGCGGACGCTTGGGCGGGTACTTCTATCCGAAGGAGTTCGACCAGGACACCGCGGGTTTCTAAGGCCGCGGGAATCGACGGAAATTTACGGGAGTCGGAACCATGATCAAGAAAATCTTTCCGCTGTTCGCGATGCTGGCGCTCCTGGGGTGCTCCGCGCGACGAGCTGAAGCGCAGTTCATCGGCTACACCTCGCCGCAAACCGTTAGCCAGTCGATCGCTACCGGGGCTTCTTGTTCCCCCCCGATCAGCCAGATCGTTCCGAACCTGGGCCAGACCGTCCACACCGTGACGTACACGGTGAACAACGGCAGCGAGCCGATCTTCGCGTTCATCCAAGGCTCGATCGACGGCGTGACGTTCATTCAGATTTCGGACAAGTCCATCACGTTCCCCACTGGATCCGTGAGCGCGACTGGATACTATCCGTTCATCAAGGTGCAGGTTTCGTGCTCGAATCCCGCCACCAAGGTGACCGTGCAATACTCCGGAACTTCCGTGACGCCGGGACCGAACTTCGCCGACGTGGACGCCAGCTATTACATAAAAAATATCGTCGTCAACAATCAGCCGGTCAACGCACCTTTCACCAGCCCGCTGATCACTTCTCCGTACGGAAACAGCAGCGGGACTCTCGCGCTGACGTTCAGCGGAGCTGCCGCGCCCAGCGGCGCGGTGCTGCAGGTGACGTGCAATTCGAATTTCGCTCAGCTTCCTCCGTCGTTCAGCCTGGCGCCCACGCTGGGCACCACGCAGTTTTTCACGGTCCCGCCGTTCCCTTGCGAAAACCTGGTGCTCAACTACAACAGCAACAACGGCACCGGCAACTACACGCTCACCTATTTTTTCAACAAACCTGGAACGGTGATTCAAACCACCGGCGTGGACCCCTGCCAGTCCACTTCCGTGGCGAAGCAGACGGCCGCGATCAACATCGTGGCAGCGGGAACTTCGCAGGTTGTCGCGCCCAACTCAAACACTACAGTGTTCGTGTGCGGTTACCAGGTGAGCGTCAGCGGTACGACGCCGACGCTGCAGTGGGAATTCGCCACGCCGGCGAATTGCGCTTCCGGCGTGACGTTTGCGACCGGTGCGATCGCGCCGACGTCCGGCAGCGTACTGACGATTTCTCCCGGATCCACGGTAATGAAAGGCACTTCCGGCCAGGGCTTTTGCGCGGTCACTGGTGGAACGTCCCCCAGCATCCAAGGATTTCTGACTTTTGTGCAGCAATGACGCGGAGACTGTTTCCCGGTTTTCTGATCTTTTTTTTGACGGTTACCAGCGCTGCCGCGCAAACCATCGTAACCGCTACAGTGCACGATCCTGTCGGTGTTCCCTATTCGCTCGCCAGCGTGAAAGCACAGCTCGTGCTTGCCGGCGCGGGCGTAACAGGCCAGCCGACAGTTACGATTAACAATGCGCAGCAGTGCTCTTCTGCCGGACAGGGATCTGCGCCGTGCCAGGTACCGTTCCAGGGCACCATAGGGCCGTTCTCTATGGATTCCAACGGCAGTTTCACCGTGGTTCTGCAGGACAACGCACTGGTGACGCCGGCTGGCACACAGTGGCTTTTCACCGTCACGGAAGCGCCCGGAGTATTTTTGCCTTTTGGTTTCGGACCGCAGTCGTTCAGCGTCGCGATCACCATTTCCGGGGCGTCACAGGATATTTCCACGACGCTGAATAGCGCAGCGCACATGCTTGCACGCATCCCTGGCTTGCAAAATTTTAGCGGTGCTCCTACAGGAGCATGCACTACCGGCCAGCTAGGCGTGGACGTGACAACGGGCATCCTCTACACCTGCAACGGAGCCACGTGGACGCCGGCAGCGCCGACAAGTGGCGCAGGATCGCCGACGGGGTCCTGCGCCGGAAATCAGGTCTACCTGGACACGAATACTGGGCAGCTCTACACCTGCAACGGAGCCACGTGGACGCCAGCCAGCAGCGGAGGAGGCAGCGCTTTTTCCTATAGTGAAACTGGACTTGACGCTCTGATGACTTCGGTTACAAACACTGCCGGAGTATCGCTCACGCAGAATGCCTCTCCGGTAACTCCGGGCATGGTTCTGGCCGGCCCCATACCGCCGGTTTCCGGAACAAACACGGTTTTCGACCATTCCACGGTCAATTCCGGGAATTCCTCCGTAATTTCCGTAACTGGCACGCCGTCGGCTGCGACGGGAACGGTGTTATTTTTCTCAACCGCTGCAGGTCAAACTTCTTTGATCCCCGCTCCAACGGGATTCTCTGTGTTCGACAGTTCGCCAAACGGTTTTTTCTCGGCGATCTATTCGAACACCTACTCATCCACTGCGAAACAGACGGTCACATCTTCGATCACTGCAAATCTGTGGGAAGGCGCGCTCGCCTTTTTCGGGGGAACCATCGGCACGGTCGCGGCGAAACAAACCTCGTCCGGTGCATTCGGAGCAGGATGCACGACGACGGCAGCCTTTACGCCTACGGCCGGTCACACGCAACTGACGTTTATCCAGTTTGCCGGCGGCTCTGCGCAGTCCGCGGTGTACCAGGTCACTGACAGCGCCGGTGACGTGATAATCCCGATTGTCGCGCAGCAGCAGTCTTCTCCATCTGTCCTGGGGCAATACGTGTTCATCGCGCAGAACGTCGTCGCGACATCACGGACCGTTTCCGTGTGTTTCTCGGCTTCGGTTTCTTCTGCAGTCATCAAAACGTACGATGTGGCGGGACTCGCACCGTTCTATTCGGGGCCGGCAGGACCGTGGAATTTCCGGTTTTTGTCATCACAGGACTTGTTAGGCGTGAACGGCGGCTTGGGTTTCTCCAAAATACAAGCACAAAGCTCTCCGGGATGTACTACCCAGGCCACGTCATACTCCAATTGCGATGTGACATTGACCTGGCCCGCTCCATTCGCGGACGCGAATTACTTGCCAGTGTGTTCCGTGAAAGACACAAATATGCAGGCGTCCGGTGGGGACGGCTCAACTGGAGACGTTCCGGGCATCGCGATCAGAAGTTTCACCGCTTCGCAAATCGTCGCCGCGTTAAGAACCGATGCCGCGCGTGCTATCACTGGCACGAATGTAACTGTTTACTGTGTCGGTATGCACCCGTAACCAGAGGCTACGATGGAACGATTCGCAAAGTTTGGACTGACGAGTTTGCTGGCGTTGCTGTGCGGGACGGCAGTGAAAGCGCAAACCACGCTGGTGACTGGCACGATCACCGACCCGAACGGACTGGCATACGCCGGCGCGCAAGTGAAGGCGCAGCTCGTGCTTGCCGGCGCGGGCGTGACCGGTCAGCCCGTGGTGACCGTGAACAGCGCGGCCCAGTGCGCCAGCGCGGGCCAAGGCTCCGCGCCGTGCAAAATTCCTTTCCCCGGCACGGTGGGTCCGGTTTCCGCGGACGCCACGGGAAAATTCACGCTGGCGCTGCAAGACAACACTCAGGTCACGCCGGCCGGAACGCAGTGGCTCTTCACTGTCAATGAGATTCCCGGTGTCGCTCCGCCCGTGGGCACCGGACCCCAGTCGTTCAGCGTGGCGCTGACGATCAGCGGCGGCGCACAGGATGTGAGCGCCGCGCTTTCCGCCGCCGCCCCTGCGCTTTCCAAAATCGCCGGCGTCGGCTCTGCCAGCTACGGTCCTGCATACATCAATGCGGCGAGCAGCGCTTATGGCGTCAAGGCGGACCTGAAGTTCGTTCCTGACGCAAGCTGGGCCAACGGTCAGAATCCGGTGACTGTTACTTGCCCGAACAGCGATTGCAACTTCACCCTTGCCGATACAGGGAAGAGATGCGCGGGCGTGTCAGGGGCAAACAACACCATTCCTGTCGGTAATTTCACGTTCGTATCGGCGCAATCGGGAACATGCTCCTCGACTTCGAGTGGGGCGGCTACGGCCAATGGAACATTCGCCTGGTATGACGACGATACTCCCGCAGTGCTCGCTGTCCAAAATGCCTGGGCCAATCAGGTGCCTTGCGCGTCCGTGATTTGGCCCGCCGGCATGATTGCCGTCAACAAGGGTTTCTTCAACATTCCAGCGCCAGCGAACTGCACGTTCACAGCAGGCAACACGCTGGGCGGAATTGAGAGCGCGGGGCAGGGATTCAAAAATACCTGGTTTGTTCCCACGCCGGATTTTGATTTCACCACGTGTTCGAGCAACGGGTGCTTCTTTGCGGGAAACACTGCGCCAGGCATCACAGGCTTGACGATTCGCGACATGAGTTTTTACGGTCTCGGCTATAGTTTTTCAGGGAAAACGACTACCGCCGGTCAGCTCTTCTTCATTAACGCTGAATCCAAGATGATCAATGTCAGCGTCCTCGCCTTTGCTACATCCGTTACTGGTCTGGGCGCAATAAAACTGAGTGGTCAAAATTCGGTACTGCAAAACGTGTGGGTGGATAACGCAGGAACGACATTCGGAATTTTCGTCAATTCTCCCAACGGTTTGTGTATCAACTGCTTCTCTGGCGATTTTTCAAATAGCGCAAACGCACTAAACATTGCCGGCGCGGGGACCACGTTTACTAGCATCCAGAGCGGATGGGGGGCCACGGGAGGGACAACGGCCATTGCTACGATGAGCAATGGAACATGGATTTCCTATGGCGATTTCACGGAAGGCGGGAATGGCCGTTGTCTGGAAACCAGCGGGGGAACGGTTTATTTCAGCAGATTCCAGTGCTATCAAGGAACGACTCCCGCGGCTTCAGCCATCGGCATCAATTGGACCGGAGGCAGCACGGCTGTTGTCCACAGTTGCGGAAGCCGTTTCAACGGCGGCACGACGTTCGGAGCTCTCCATAGCACGGCGGGACAGACTGCCCCCACCTTCATTGAGGATTGCAACAATACCATCCAAGCGGCGAATCAGTTCGCTGGAACGCACCTAGAAGGAACGCAACTCGGAAGCCTAACTTCCACAGTAACGACCGCCACCGTGGGGCCATCTACAGTTTACGCGGTCCCGTCGAACGGTGCGGGCAACTATCGCGTGTGCGTGAATGAGCACGTCACAGCAGCAGGAACAGCGGGGACAATCGCGCCAACGATTTCATGGAACAACGGAGCCGCGCAGTCCGTAGTGTTTCCTGCGCTCTCGCTCACGTCGGCAAACAACGAATACCCCGGAACAACGGCGACAAACCCATCCTGCTGGATCGTGAACGCCGGCAATTCTACAAACATCCAGATTACATGGACGGTCTCAGGGGCGACTGGTACCCCCTCTACTACAGCCGTTGCAACCGTGGAGAAGCAATGAAGCCCCTGGCCGCGCTCATCGCTCTCTTCCTTCTCGCGCCGCTGGCCCAGGCCAAGCCGTGGTACAAGCAGAAGCATACGCAGTTGATCGGATTGCACCATCGCAAATCCCTGTGCGGGCGGAGGAACCGGCGCTTTCGCCAAGCGCATTAATGGAGTTTGGGTTTGCAACTGAGGAGGATGACATGATGAAAACTCTGATTCGGTTCGTGCCGTTGGTGGCGTTGCTGGCCATGCTCGTGGCATGGCCTGCCCCTTCGCAAACACAGCACAGCGTCACACTCACCTGGAGCGCGAGCTCCACCGCGGGCGTGCACTACAACGTGTATCGCGGAACAACGAGCGGCGGACCTTACACCAGGCTGAACACCGCTTCGCTCGCTTCCACGACGTACACGGACGCGACTGGCACAGGCGGCACCACATACTTCTATGTGATCACCGCGGTGTGCGACGCGACGACGAGCTGCCCGACGGGCATCTCCGGCGAAAGCGGCTTTTCCGCGGAGTCGAATGCCGTAACTTTTTTAGGCAATCCGGCGGCTCCGGGCAAGCCGGCTGCAACCGCTAACTGAAATGCGGTGGGCGTTCCGCATCGCCGGTCTGTGGCTGGGCTGCTGGCTGGGTGGGTTTGTAAGTACAAACCCCCAAACCGCCGCTAACTTTTTCCATTGGGGGTTTGTAAGTACAAACCCCCAAGCCCCCGGATCCCCAACTGCGCCTGTGGCGTATCCGTTTGCCGGCGACGTCGTCGCGATCGGCGGGCCCGGCACGGGCGAAACACTCACCCCGCTGGATTTCGGTACGGTGCCTGCTGGCAGCGCGAAGCAGATCCTGCTGGAAGTGAACTACACCGCACAGCAGACGCTCGTGGGAGCGCAGATCGTGATTCCCGCGGGAAGCCAGGGAGACTTCGCGGTGTTCGCGCCGCAACCGCCGTTCCCCGCACAACCCGCGGAAGCGTTTCCGGTGATCGTGGAGTTCCGCCCGAAGAGCCCGGGCGCGCACGCGGCGGAACTGCAACTTCTCGGCACGGTGAACAGCGGGATCGCGGTGCTGACGCGCGTGCCGCTTGCGGGTTCGTCGTGAGCGGCATCAAAGCCACGGTGAAGGACGATTGCCTGGTGATCACATTGCCGTTCCGCGTGGTAATGGAGCCGGCTAATGATGCGCTGCTGAAGTTCACGAAGCAGGAACGCAAAACGCTGAGTTGGCTAATGAAGGGTCTTTCGAACAAGGAAATCGCCGCGAAGATGAGCCTGACGGAACGCACCGTGAAGTATCACGTCAGCACCATTCTGGCGAAGCTCGGCTTGCGGTCCCGCGTGGACGTGGTGCGGTATTTCCACGAAATCGCACCAACCGATTTGACGAACGCCGAGGAAACGGAGACAGAATAACGGCGGGAGGACCAATGCCGATAGCACTTTACAGCGCCAAGGTGGATCACGACGGCCGTGTGCGCGTGATTCACTGCTTCCTCGCGCCCAACGAAGAGGAAGCGGAAAAGCTCCAGGAAAAACACGCGGAAGGCTGCCGGGCGTACGGCCCGGCTGTGGATGCGGAAGAAACCATCGACATTCCGGTCGAAGTAGACACGCTGCCGGAAGCCTCGGAAGCGTCGCTCGAAGAGTTTCTCGGCCTGCTGCCGGATGGGGAAGAGGAAGAGCCGGAAGAGGACGAGGAGGAAGAGGAAGAGGAAGAAGAAGAAACCGAAGAATAAGAGGTCCAGGCTCATGAGCTACGCGGAGGAAGGAAAACGCCAGCAATTTTTTGTGCTTCGCACGCTGCATCTGATTTTGATCGTGCTCGGCTGGGTGGTGATCAGCGTCGCGCAGTTCGTCACGCTCCGCGACCAGTCCGCGGACAACGAACGGCGCATCCAGGAGCTGGAAACCCGTCCGGTTGTGACGCGCGAGGTGTACGAGAACGGGCAGAAGGCCATTGAGCAGAGGCTGGACCGCATCGAAAACAAGCTGGACCGCGAACAGGAACGAAGGCACTGATGGACCACCAAGAAGTTTTTAGCGAGTACGAGGAAATGGCATGATGCGGCGCGAACTGGCGCGGGGATTGCGCGGACTGGGCGCTGCGACGCTCGGTGAGGCAACGCAAGTTTCCATTCAACTGCTGGTGCAACAAACCGCGCAACGCTACGGCGTCGATCCAAATCTCGCGCTGGCCGTCGCGCGGCGGGAAAGCGGATTCAATCCAAAAGCAGTCAGCCCAGCCGGCGCGATCGGCGTGATGCAGTTGATGCCGGGAACAGCGGCGCAGTATGGCGCCGATCCTTCGGATCCCGCGCAGAACATCGATGCGGGTGTGCGCTATTTGCGAGACCTGCTGAACCGTTACGGCGACGTGGCGCAAGCGCTGGCGGCGTACAACTGGGGCCCGGGCAACGTGGACAAAGCCATCGCGCGCTACGGCAATGCGTGGCTGAACGCGGCGCCGCCGGAAACGCAAGCGTACGTTGCGGCGATCGCCGGCGTGCAGCCGGCGTCGGGTCCGCCTGCTCCAATTCCGCAACCGCCGCTGACAATCGACGCAACCACCGGACAGGTGATCGAAGAAGTCACGCCGAACGTTTCCACAATGCCCGTGGCGGACGGCCAGATTTCCACGCTGCGCAACGCGGTGATCTTGACGGGCATCGGACTGGGCGTTTATTTTCTCGCAGACTTGCTGACCAATGACTGAAGCCGAACTCATCGCGAAGATTCACGCGGAAGCCGGCGAGCTGATCGCCGACGCCTGCCGTTCCAGCAGCGTGAAACCGGAGTTTCTTGCCGCGCTCATCGCCAATGAAACCGGAGCGCAATTCTCAGAAGGCGGTTTGCTGGGAGCTTCCCATGCCCGACGATTCGAAAAAGCTGTGCTTGCAGCTCTCTGGGAAGTTCTTATGGGACGAAAAGCGGCTTACGGAAGCATCGGTCGCAAAGATCTGCTGTTGTACCTCCTGTCAGGAAAAGTGGCGCGCGATGGGGCGGGAGAAGGACCCTCCACTGTTCCGGCTGCTATCCCGGCCGATTCCCTGCTCCGCCTGGACCGCCTTGCGTCGTCTGCGGGTCTTACCCAGGTGATGGGCTATCACGTTCTGGAAGAAGCCAGCGGTTGCGACAGCGTGGAGGACCTCACCGTGCCGGCGCGCGCGCTGCGGGAAAGCATCCGGCTGCTGGCGGAGTTCGCGCAGCGATATCAACTCGACCTGGCGGCCGAGTTTCCCCCGCTCTTCACCTGCTGGAACACCGGAAGCCCCAACGGAAAGACGTTCGATCCTGGCTACGTGGCGAACGGTTTGCGCCGCATGCAGCTCTACAAGGATTTGACGAGTGCGGTGAATCCGTGATGGAACAACTGATCGAATACGGTGTGTCCCTGATGGCGGGCATCCTAGTGTGCCTGGGCGTGGCTTCCGCGGTGCTCATTGCGTTGTTCGTGGGCCATGCGGTGCGTTCCGCGGTGCGCTGGATCCGCGGCGCGGATTTTTCTCACGGGCGTAACGGCAGGAGCGGTTCGTGCTGAGCATCATCCAGAGTGAGTGGAATCCCTTCGCCTTTTCCTGGGGACAGTACGCCATCTGGGGCGGCATCGCAGCGATCTATTTGATTCTGGTATTCGGGCGGAAGCTGCCAAGCATGCGCACGTTCAAGGACTTTCTGGACGCCATCAACTCCGCGGGCGGGCACATTTTTCTGCTGTCAGTCTTCTCGATTTATTTTTTCAAGGTGGCGATGCAGTTCATCTACCACGTGCTGGCGATCCAGACGAACAGCGTTTCGAAGAGCGACGCGATCATCATGGCGGGAATCACGTTCGTGACGGGAACGGCGTTTGGCGGAGCGTGGGGCGCGCTGCTCAAGACCATGACCGGCGCGAAAGCCAACGGCGCGACGCCCGCCCCGGACAAGCTGGACGTCAGCTTCGTGCCCGCGGAAGAAAGCGGGAAGAAGTGATGGCTGCGACAGCGACGGTTCCGAAAACGCCGAACCAGTTCCGCAAAGCCATGAAAGAGCGGCTCAAGCAACTGAAAGGACAAACACAATGAAACACAGAGTTTTGCTGGCTGTTTTTTTGGCGTGCGCGCTGGCCGGCTGCGCCGCGCGAGTGAAGAACGTCACCGGCTTGCCGGCGGGCGTAACGCAGCAGCAGGCGCAGAACTGGGACGCGGCCGTGGCGAACCTGCACAAGATCGCGGCGACGACTTCGAGCATCCGCCAGGCGGTGATCGGGCTGCGCAACGCGGGAGCGTTCCCGAACGATGCGGCGTACGCCGGCGCGCTGCAAGGCGTGGCGCGGATCGACCAGGTGCAGCTCGCGGCTTCCGACCTGCTCAAGCAGCAGCCGCAAGCCTTCGGACAGCCGCAGAAGCAGCAGATCGCGCTGTACATGAACCTGATCACCGGAGAGCTCGAGAAGCTGAACGCCGCGGGAACCACCGGCGTGAAGAATCCGGACACGGCGAAGCAGTTGAACGACCTGCTGAGTTCGCTCGCGAACCTGGTGAAGATCACTCTGGCGCTGACGCAGTGACACGCCCACATCCCAATACGCTTGCGCTGCATTCCTCTACCGAAGAGCGCAAACAAGAGAACCTCAAGGCATGGGCGATTGTGGAACTTTTCGGCCATCAACGGATCGTGGGTATGGTGACGGTCGATCCCGTTGATTTTCCCGGCATGGTACGCGTGGATGTTCCCGATCTGCTGAAAAACGGAGAAGTGGAGCGTCCAGGATTTACACGCTATTTTGGACGCTCTGCTTTGTATGCCGTGACGCCAATTAGTGAACAAAGCGTGCGCGAGTTGCTTCCGCACGTAAACGGGTATCCGGCTCGTCCACTTTCCATCGGTCCGAACGATTGGTGATTTTTTTTATCAACAGGCGAGCGAAAGGGGGAGGAGTAGTACGGCGGCAAGGCGAGAGAAAAGGGAGACGATTCGCGTACGAGGATTGTCGCAGTTCCTGAGTCCACACCTTTGTCGGCGGTGCCTCCCCTGAGTAGCGAAGCGAGGAGAAGGCAATGAGCACAAAGAATGTTTTGGGAGCGCTGGGCGAAGCGAACCAGTACGTGACGCTGGCCATCAACATCGGCGGCGTGCTGATTCCGATCGTGGCGGGACTGGTGAAGGAGATCAAGCAGATCACCGCCGGCACGGAGACGGTCAGCTACCAGATCCTGCTGCAGACGGACGCGGCGGAGCTCGAGGCGGTGGATAAGCTGTCCCAGGACGACCTGGCGGCGATCAACGCGGAACTGGCCAAGCTGGGCAAGCCTCCGATTCCGCCGCTCGATCCTTCTTCCGCGACGTAACGCAACGCGACTTTGCGCGAAGTGGAAATTTTCGAACGAGAGGGCTTCATGCCGCCAACCAACGCAGTGACGCAGTTGCGGACCGACGACGCCAAGGGAATCAATCTGGCGCTCGTGGAATCGGCCGCGGGAACGGAAGTGCCGCTTTCGAAGGGGCCCTTTGCGGTGGATGTGCAGGATCCCGCGAACACCATCACGTACATGCCTGGCAGCGACGATCAGGCGACGCCTTCGAACTTCAAGCCGAACGGCAGCGGAAATACCGGCGCGGTGACGGTAACCGTGACGGACAAGAGCAACGGACTGGCGGGCACGGCTTCGTTCAGCGTGGTGGCGCCCGCACCGCCGCCTCCTCCTCCACAGGCAACGCCGGACGCGCTGAGCGTGTTCTTCGTGCCGGCGGGCTAAAACGGTCTTCCCGCGCTGCTTCCAACGGCCAGGCGGCGCATCCCCCGAACGGAGGGCCCGGAGCACTGGGACGCTCCGGGCCCTTCTGCCTTTTTAGATGTGAATTTTAGAATCCAGCGAACCGCGGTAAGAATTGATGTCGAAATAGCGCCAGCCGCGAAAACCTTCGTGATACAGCTTCTCTTTGAGGCGGTGAAAGGGAGGCGGACAGATCGCTACCCAATTTGCTCCACGAATCTGCCACTCGCTTTCCCGTTGTGGGAACCTGTCTGGAGACGTAATGACCATGCCGTTCGCCAAACTAACCGAATAGATTAGCTGGCTGGCAGAGGAATGCAGGGAGTCATGGTCGCGCTCGGCAACAGGGCCATTCACAACGA
>Ga0209810_1001252_pt1 | contig 40506 bp, 34 predicted proteins | sample Coa_R1_7_FD_187159 | JGI IMG/M metagenome (GOLD analysis project Ga0209810, IMG submission 187159) | Surface soil microbial communities from Centralia Pennsylvania, which are recovering from an underground coalmine fire - Coalmine... | ecosystem: Environmental > Terrestrial > Soil > Unclassified... | reverse complement strand
ATGACAATGCGCTGAATCTGGTTGGTACCCTCGAAAATCTGGGCGACTTTGACATCGCGCATGTAGCGTTCGACGGGGTAGTCGCGCACGTAACCCGCGCCGCCGAGAACCTGAACGGCGTTGGTGGTGACTTCCATCGCCGTATCGGTGGCGAAGCATTTTGCCATCGCGGCATGCATAGCGGCTTCCCGGCTTCCCTCCGGCTTGCTGGCGGCTTCATAGACGAGCAGGCGCGCCGCCTCGATCTTCATAGCCATATCGGCGAGCATGAACTGGATAGCCTGGAAACTGCTGATAGGGTGGCCGAACTGCTGGCGCTCGCGGGCATAATTGCGGGCCGTCTCGAAGGCCGCCTGCGCCACGCCAACGGCGATAGCGCCGATATTGACGCGCCCGCTATCCAGCGACGACAGGGCAATTTTCAGACCCTGACCCTCTTCGCCGATACGGTTGGCGGCGGGAATGACGCAGTTCTCGAAAATGAGTTCGCGCGTGGGCGAGGAATGGAGACCCATCTTGCGCTCAGTCTTGCCAAACGAGAAGCCGGGTGTTCCCTTCTCCACCACAAAGCTGCTGATGCCTGCCGAGCCGGTCCCCGGCTGCGTGCGCGCCATCAGCAGGTAGATATCGGCTACGCCGCCGCTGGTCACCCACATCTTCGTGCCATTGATGACATAACTGTCGCCCTGGCGTTCGGCCCGGCATTGCAGGCTGGCCGCGTCCGAGCCGGCCTCGGCCTCGCTCAGTGAGAACGCGCCCTGTAGTCGGCCTGCCGCCAGATCTCGCACCCAGCGTTCGCGCTGCTCCTCGCTACCGAAGCGGGCCAGCGTACCGGTAATCATATTATGGACGGAGAGGCCGACTGCCGTCCCCATATCCCCTTTTGCCAGTTCCTCGTAGACCAGCGCCCCCGTCAGCCGGTCGAGCGCGCCGCCACCATACTCTTCCGGCGTCGTCATGCCCATCAGCCCCAGGGCGCCCATCTGCTCAAAGACCTCACGCGGAAAATGATACTGCTCGTCCCACGCTTCCGCGTGTGGCGCAATCTCCTGCTCTGTGAAGCGACGTACCATGTCGCGTATCTCTGATTGCTCCTCATTGAGATCAAAATTCACGTCTGCTAGCTGCCTTTCTATAGTATCGGTTTAGCCGCTTCTTCCCTCTCGTTCTATTGTAGCATACAGCCCTTTGCCTGAAACACTATTACACTGCAATAACTACTTCATTCCATTCTTGTCTGTGTAAGGTGAATTCTATTGTATCCCTTTTGCCTTCTGGCCCGTGTTGAGAAGAGCAAGCTCAACAGAGCCGTTGCTTGCCGCCAGAGGGCAGACAAGAAATAGGAGGCGTTGTATGGTTATGAAGCGGTTGAACCGGAAACAGAACGGGACGGAGTATACGGAGCCGGAACAGGAGCCACAGTTGACGGAGAGGTCGGCTGTTGTCCCTGAATTAAGTTCGACGGAGCGCAGAGATGTGGTGAAGCGCGCGCGGCCCAGCGCAATTGTGGTGCATGAGACGGTGCGCGAGGAGGGCGAACGGGAACTGCGCCGCTCTCCCTTCGCCCTCGCCATGTCTGCCCTGGCGGCCGGTCTCTCCATGGGCTTCTCGCTGATCGCGCAGGGATTGCTGCATACCTACATCCCCATCCCGGCATGGAGGCCGCTGCTCGAAAATCTGGGCTATAGCCTGGGCTTCCTGATCGTCGTGCTGGGGCGGCAGCAGTTGTTTACCGAGAACACAATTACCGTCATTCTGCCCCTGCTGGCGCACCCCGACCGGCGGACGTTCATGCGCGTGGCCCGGCTCTGGGGCATCGTCTTTGTCGCCAATATCGTGGGCGCGTTCATCATCGCCTTCATTCTGGCGCACACGACCATTTTCCCGCCCACGATCCAGCAGGCATTCGTCGCTGTGGCCAGTCATTCGCTGCGCGGCGACTTCGGCTTCACGGTCATGCGCGGCATTTTCGCCGGCTGGCTGATCGCCCTCATGGTCTGGCTGCTGCCCGCCACCGATGGCGCAAAGATGAACATTATCATCATCATTACCTATATCGTCGCTCTGGGCGGCTTCGCGCACATCATCGCAGGCTCGGTCGATGTCCTCTACCTTGTGAATATCGGCGCCATTTCCTGGCTCACCTACCTCTTCGGCTTCATGCTGCCCACCCTCACTGGCAACGTTATCGGCGGCTGCTCGCTGGTAGCCGTCCTCAACTTCGCCCAGGTCGCCGGTGAAAAGCTAGGCAACGAGGGAGAGAATGGCAACGGGAAATTTTAGAAGCTAAACAAACCAGAGAGATTGGAGGGGCCAGAGCGACGAACGGATTCTTCAGGGGCCAGGGAGGCGGCCAGAGGGGCCAGGCCGCCTCCCTGGCCCCTCCATATCTTATGCTCCTCCGGCCGATCATATTTTTACCGGCATTTTTATCAGTCCTGAGCATACTTCCCATAATTGTTCTTGCAGCGCCTCATCGTAGGACATCGGGATTGAGCGGACTGGGATGCTTTTGACGAAGTAGCGACCGCTGATATCCGCTACATCCGGCGAGGAGGCCAGATAGATAGAAGTTTTCGCGCCCTCTTCAGGGCTGATGCCGGGGATGGAAAGGATGAGTCTGACAAGAGGGCGAAGGAAGGCGGGAACGCCGCTCTGGCCGATGCTGGTAGCGACGAAGCCGGGGTGCAGCGCATTGGCGGTGACCCCTGTTCCTTCCAGGCGGCGCGCCAGCGCGTAGGTAAGCATGAGGAGAGCAAGCTTGGACTGGCCATAGGCGCGCATGAGCGGGAAGCCATGCCGCGATTGCAGGTCGTCCAGATTGAGATAGCCCTGCTCGTGCGCGGCTGAACTGACGTTGACGATACGGGCAGGCGCGCTGGCCTTGAGCGTATCCAGCAGCAGCTCGGTCAGCAGGAAAGGTGCGAGGGCGTTGACGGCGAAGGTCATTTCCAGCCCGTCGACCGTCTCGCGCCGCATGAGCATGTAGAGACCCGCGTTATTGATGAGAACATGCAGTTGCGAGTAGCGGCTCTGGAAGTTCTCGACCAGTTGCCGGATGGATTGCTGCGAGGAGAGATCGGCCAGCAGCAGGTCAACGTTGTTGTTGCCGCTCTTCGCCTTGATCTCATCCTGCGCCGCCTCGCCTCTGGCGCGGTTGCGACAGACCATGACCACGCTCGCGCCCATACGGGCCAGCCCCAGCGCCGTCTCCTTCCCGATACCGGAGTTCGCGCCGGTAATCATGCAGACCTTCCCTTGCATACTGTTCTCTATCGTTGACATATACCTGATTATCCTTTCAGAAATATGTTCACCATACATTTTCGCACACTGTGGCCTGTTGTGCCTGCGGAGATTACTTGAATGTGGCGAGCAGGCCAAGGGCGTAGGCTTCGGAGGCGCTCTGCGCGTCGTAGATGGCGTCGCCCATGAGCAGGCGGTAGCGGCATTTCCAGCGGCGCGCGGGCCAGGGGGCAAGCTTGATGAGGGTATAGGTGTCGCAACGCGCCTCTAATGCCTCGCGCAGCGCAACTTCATCGCAGCGCGTGATGCCGTGCTGGCGCAGCCGGTCGCGTAGTGGCTCCGGCAGTGGAGGGCGTTCTGTTGGGATGTCGGTAGCTTGCTGCGGTTCCGTCTTCTGTCTCCTCTCCGGTACTAAGAGAGGAGACGCAGGACTGCGCCCGCTTCCTCTGGACTCAGGGACTCGAAATCGAGGCGTGGCAGGTAGCGGGGGACGCGCTCGAAGGGGCCGCTCCACTGTTTCGCCTGAGCTTCCAGCCAGTCCAGCGTCTCAAACGACTTCTGGCGCGACTCTTCAACGATGGGATAGTGGCGCGCCGCCCGCTCGAAGACCTCATGATCTTTCGTATAGACGCTACCATCCTCGCGCCGCACCACGTCGATGTAGAGATCGGTATAGATCATCTCCTCCGCCGTATTGCTGTAATCGTAGCCCGGCAGCACCACATCGCAATAGCTGCCGAGGAGCTGGCCGTCCGGCCCGTAGCTGACCTGAATGGTATACCACTCCCCCGGCCAGAAGTAGAAGAGAGAATGTTTTTCCGAGATCCATGTACGCGGCAGCCAGTGCATCTCCGTCCCCGCCGGTGTCCAGATAACGAAGTAATCCTCGCTTACCGGCACGTGATAGCCCTGCCACGTGGCCCACTGCGTGCCTTCCACCAGCATCTTGCGTATACGTGTTTGCAATAACAAAGCGATATCCTTCTCGTTCAAACGGCCAGCCTTTTCCCCCTTAATTATAGCCGAAAAGCGCGGGGAAAGGTAGGAGCAATGGGCAGGCCCATTGCCCCTGCCTGATTGCTGTCATGCGCGGTCATAGTACAGGATACGGGCGCAGTTGGTGCAGGTTTGCAGGTCGCTGCTGGTGCGCACGCGCTGAAGTTCGCTGGGGGTGAGGATGACACGGCACCACTGACAGGAGTTTTGCTCGACTTTCGAGATGGCGCGGCCCTGTTTGGTGCGACGCAGGGCTTCGTAGCGTTGAAGGAGCGCGGCGTCAAGGCCGTCGGTCAGGCGCGTGCGTTGGGCCTGAAGTTCCTGTTGTCGCGCGGCCAGTTGCTCGCGGCGCGCCAGCTTCGTTGCGTTTTCCTCTGTCCAGGCTTGCTCTGCCTGTTGTAACGCGGCGGCTTTGCTGCGTGCCGTTTCTGCTAATGCTTCTGTAGCATCCATCAATTCCAGGGTCACATCTTCCTGACGGCTCTGCTGCGAGCGCAGGCGCTGGATTTCCTGCTGCAACGCCTGCAACTCTTTCGGGTTGTTCACATTTCCACTGTAGAGACGTTGTTCCTGAGCTTTGAGGCGGCGGCCCAGCTCCTCAAGCGTCCATTCCGCCTCTTTCTGGGCCTGCTGGCCGCTCTGTAATTGCTGCTGTGCGATTTCGTGTTCCTTACGAAGCTTCTGTACGCGGCTGTTGGCTTGCAGTGAACTGGCGATGGCCTGCTGTTCCGAAACGATGCGGTCCAGTTCGAGGTCAAGCTGCTGCAACTGGTAGAGTGCGGCAGCCAGCTGTGTCGTGTTCATCAGTAGATGATGACTCCTTTCAAGAGCGTTACGACAGGTGTGCGGGGTTCAATCTCATTTTACCCTCTCACCGTGCCCTCTGGCAAGCCCACTATGCAGGCAATATATGGTATGATAAAAATGAATATATTCTGTCGTTTTTGCCTCATGAAGGAGTGAGTTTTGTCACGTTTGATAGGTGATACATCCCTTGCCCCCGACGCAGCGATTGACCTGCATATGCATACTACGTATAGCGATGGGCGTTTGACCGATGAAGAATTGATTGATTACCTGCGAGGCGAAGGCTTTGCCCTGGCGGCTGTAACCGACCACGACCGCGTAGATATGGTGGGCCATATTCAGGAACTGGCGGGGCAAAAGGGCCTGCCGATCCTGCCAGCAGTGGAGATGAGTACCGCCTGGCGGGGCAAAATGGGCGACCTGCTTTGCTACGGCTTTGACCCGCAGGAAAACTTGCTGGCCAACCTGACGGCGCAGATTGAGCGTCGCCAGCAGGAGATGGCGCTGGCCGTCTACGAGGGATTGTTGCGCAAGGGCTATCAGTTTCCGCGCCGTCAGGAGCTGCTGCCCGCCAGCGATGGGCTGCCGGTGCGCACGGCCAATAATATCATGTTGCTGCGCGAACATGGCTACATTAAGCACTGGCGCGAGGCTATTCAGATCATGAGCGAGGTCGGCTTCCATGAGATCAAGGTGGATATGGCGGAAACAGTCGAGGCGGCGCACCGCAGCGGGGCCGTCTGCCTCATTGCCCACCCCGGTCGGCGCGAACCCGGCTTCACCTTCTACGAACCCGCGCTGCTCGATCAGGTGCGCGCGGAAATCCCCATCGACGGCATCGAAGTCTACCATCCTTCCCACAGCCCGGAACTGGTCGAAACCTATCTCGCCTACGCCCGCCAGCACTCCCTGCTCATGAGTACCGGCTCCGACTCCCACGGCTTCCCTTCGCGCATGCCCCGGAAATATCGCGCCGAACTCAGCCACGACCTGCTGGAACGCGTGGGAATACACATAAATCCGTAGGCGCCGATTTCTTTCATGCTCTGATCCTCTTTGTGCAAGCGGGATAATCTGCTATAATGGACGTTACCCGCCGGAGCGGTTTCTGGCCGGGAGGGGTGATTCTTTTACATGTACAGGTGCAATGGAGCAAGGAACAGAGAGCTAAGGAGCCGGGAGATGGCAGGAACAGAGTCGGAGCAGCACAGGTCACAGAGAGCAGAGAGACAGGGAGACGAGCAGCAGGCACGGGAGCGCGTGCTGGCAACAGTCGAGGCCGAGGGCGTGCGTTTTATCAACCTGGAATTTACGGACGTGGTGGGGATAGCGAAGTGCGTGACCATTCCGGTGGAGCAGTTCGCCGATTGCCTGTTGCACGGCAAGTGGTTCGACGGCTCCTCACTGGAAGGTTTCGCGCGCATCGCCGAAAGCGATATGTATCTCTATCCCGATCTCGCCACCTTCGCCGTACTGCCCGGCCAGGCGCTGCACCCGCAGCCGTCGCGCTTTACGCATAGAGCGTCCTCCGGCCAGCAGGTAGCCGAAGATGACGTGGTGGCGCGGGTGATCTGCGACGTGCGCCTGCCCGATAACGAACTCTTCGAGGGCGACCCGCGCACCACCCTGCTGCGCGCGCTGGACGTGGCGCGCTCGCTGGGCTACGAGTTTCTCGCCGCCCCCGAACTGGAATTCTTCCTCCTGCAGATGGAGGGGAAGACGCCCGCGCCTCTGCCGTATGATCGCGGCGGCTACTTCGACCTCTCAACCGACCCTGCCGCTGCGGTGCGCCGGTCAATGGTCGAGGCATTGCAGCAGATGGGCATTACCATCGAGGCCAGCCACCACGAAGTCGCCGCCGGGCAGCACGAACTGGACTTTGAAATGGCAGACGCGCTGCGCATCGCCGACGGGCTGATGACGGCAAGATACGTCCTCAAAGCCATCGCCGCCCAGCACGGCCTCTACGCCACCTTCCTGCCCAAACCTTTCTACGGCGTCAACGGCTCCGGCCTGCACATCCACCAGCAGCTTGTCCACAGCGCAAGCGGGCAAAACGTCTTCGTCGACGAACAGGGCGAGTTCGGGCTATCGGATATCGCCCGCTACTTCATCGCCGGGCAACTGGCCCACGCCACCGGCATGTGCGCCATCCTCGCCCCCCTGGTCAACTCCTACAAACGGCTCGTGCCGGGCTACGAAGCGCCCGTCTACATCAACTGGGGCCGTGTCAACCGCGAAGCCCTCATCCGCGTCCCGCGTCCCGGCCCCGACCGCCAGCACTCGGCGCGTATCGAATTGCGCTGCAGCGACCCCAGTTGCAATCCCTACCTCGCCCTCGCCGTCATGCTGCGCGCCGGCCTCGACGGCATCCTGCGCAAACTCCCCCTCCCCCCGGCCATGGACGAGAGCCTCTTCCTGCGCGACGAAAACGAACGCCTGCACCGCCGCTCGCGCCTCCTGCCCGCCACCCTCGGCGAAGCTCTCGACGGCCTGCGCCAGGACCCCCTCATCCGCGAAACCCTCGGCGACTCCATCTACGAAGGCTTCATCGAAGCCAAAACCATCGAATGGACCGACTACCGCAAACAGGTCCACTCCTGGGAAATCGACCGCTATTTGCCGGTGTTTTAATGTCCCTTTAGAGTGCCAATCAAATAACAGAAATTGACAAAGAAAGAGAAGTTTCCTGAAGGAAAACGAAGACAACAAAGGACAATACCTCATCTCCATATGCATGCGTTCCTCGTTTTCAAGGAGACCCTTTCAAAATTGATGCCAACGGGGAGAACAAACCCTCCCATCAGGAACCGGACGAAATTGCCGAACGTAGGCAGCACGCAGACGTCGCCTTTCGAGAAGGAACTGATATATAGACGAAATTTATAGAAGGGGAAACATGAGTCTGGTAAAATATGGTATAATCTGTTGTGTATGACATAGAATGACAAATGTGGCAAATTCTTACGAGGTGACATATGATTGAAGTAAGAACAAAACTGGCTGAAGGCGGCAGAATAGTAATCCCTGCTGAGTACCGTCAGGCATTAGGCTTGCAAGTGGGCGATGAGGTTGTTTTGCGGCTGGAAGACGGAGAAGTACGTGTTTTTACGCCCCGGCAGGCTATCAAACGAGCGCAGGAACTGGTACGGCGCTACATTCCGCAGGGACGTTCTCTTGCTGATGAGTTGATTGCCGAACGCAGGGCGGAAAATTGAGGATGAGTAAAGTTGTTCTGGATGCTTCCGCCCTGCTAGCCCTTCTAAATGAAGAGCCAGGGAGCGAACAGGTAGCAAGGCTCATTGAAGAGGGCGCGTCCATGAGTACCATAAACCTTTCAGAGGTTGTAGCAAAACTCAGCGAGGCAGGTATGCCTGAAGAGGCTATCCACGAAGCACTTGATGCACTTGGCATTACGATAGTTGATTTTGATAGCGTGTTTGCCTACAAAGCTGGCTTATTACGTCTGGCTACTAAAAAAGCTGGCCTCTCCCTCGGCGATCGTGCCTGTCTTGCACTGGCAGGCCACCTTGGTCTTCCCGCTGTTACCACAGATCGAGTATGGGAAAGCCTATCGCTAACTATTCCCATTCAGATTGCCCGTCCATCCACTAAAAATTTGCCTCCTACTTGATGCGCTGTTTGTTCCGGTGCGCACAAACAGCGTTCCTATGTTATCATTGACTCAGAACAATCGTTCTTAATTGAGAGAAGGTTTTTTTTCTTTCGCGAGAGATAAGAGAGATACATTGCTATGCCTATACGCCAGCTTGAGCCGGATGTGGCGGCGAAGATTGCTGCCGGAGAGGTGGTTGAACGGCCCGCTTCGGTGGTTAAGGAACTGATTGAGAATAGTATTGATGCCGGGGCGACGCAGATTCGCGTTGACCTGACGAATGGCGGCCTGCAACTGATCCGCGTCACCGATAATGGCTGCGGCATTGCGGTGGAGGAGTTGCCGCTGGCGCTGGCGCGGCACGCGACGAGCAAGGTTGCGGTGATTGATGACCTTGAGCATATCCGCACGCTCGGCTTCCGCGGCGAGGCGCTGGCGAGTATCGCGGCGGTGGCGGAGGTGACGCTGCTGAGCCGGGCGCGGGGGGCGCAGCAGGGCGCGACGGTGAGCGCCGCCAACGGGCAGATTTCGGAGCCGCAGGTGGCGGCAAGCGCAGAGGGGACGACGCTGACGGTGCGCAACCTCTTCAGCGCCGTGCCTGCGCGCCTGAAATTTCTCAAGAGCCGCAACACGGAGGTCAGCCACTGCCTGCACATGCTGGAACAGTACGCGCTGGCCTATCCCGAAATTCGCTTCAGCGTCTATAGCGAGGGGCGGCAGATGTTCGCTACGCCCGGCGATGGGCAGCTTGCCAGCGTGCTGATCGAGATTTATGGCCTGCAGGTGGCGGAGCAGATGGTGCCGATCAGCAGTCTGGAGGGCAATGAGAAGGACAACGACCCGGAACGGCCCGTCGTCTCCGGCTATACCAGCCTGCCTGCCTGTTATAAGAGTACGCGCCAGTATATCTCCTTCTTCGTCAACCGGCGCTGGGTGATGAGCCGCGTGCTGACCAGTGCCGTCGAGGAGGCGTACCACTCGCTGCTGCTGGCCGGGCGGCATCCCATCAGCGTCGTCAACATCACGCTCGACCCCTCGCAACTGGATGTGAATGTGCATCCGGCCAAGACGGAGATTCGCTTCCTCAAGGAACGCCGCGTCTATGCCGCCGTCCTGCGCGCCGTGCGCAATGCCCTGCTCGCTCAGGCCGAGATGCCCCGATGGAGCCGCGACAGCGAACCCGCCGTGAAATCAACGAAGACGGCAACAACGCCCGCACAAACAGAGCCAGGCGAGCTGGACATCGAGCTTGAGTTTGACGAGGGCGAAGAGGTAGAGGAGCAGGAGGAAGAGGTTGCTTCGCCCGAAGAACAATCTAGCGGCAGCAGGCGCGCCCTTCCAAAAGATAATCCCTGGCTGACCGTCACGGAGGAAGAGACAGGCACAAAGCCGCCCCTGCTCTCACGACTCTGGCAAAGCCATGTACACAACGATACCACCCCAGGCCACCCGCAAGGGGATGGCCCTGCTATACCCGACAGCTCCCCGGATGATACAGAGGCCAGTAGTATAGTAGGGCCACCCCTTGCGGGTGGCCTGGGGATGGCGGTTGACCGGCCAGTGGCGGGTGGTCTGCCGACGGGGGATATAGTAGGGCCACCCCTTGCGGGTGGCCTGGGGCCGACGGCTGGCATGGGGCCGACGGCTGGCATGGGGGGTACGAATGCGGCGAATATAGCAGGGCCACCCCTTGCGGGTGACCTGGGGCGCAGGTTGCCGCCACTGCGCGTGATCGGGCAGCTTTCGCAGAGCTATATTGTGACGGAGGGGCCGGATGGCATGTATCTGATCGACCAGCACGCGGCCCACGAGCGCATTTTGCTGGAACGCATGGTGGCGGCGCTGCAGGCGCGCACGCCCATCTCGCAGATGCTGCTGACGCCCATCCGGCTGGAGCTTGCCCCGGCGGAGATGGAGGCGCTGGAGGAACACCTGGCGCAACTGGAGCAGATCGGCTTCGCGCTGGAACTGCTGGACGGCGCGGTACTGGTGAAGGCCGTGCCGAATGTGCTGGTCAAACAGATGAATGCGCGTTCGCTCCGCGAGCTGCTGGCCGACCTGACCGCCGTTGAGCAGCAGGGCCACACGGGGACGTGGGAGGAACACGCGCTGGCGAATGTGGCCTGCAAAGCGGCCATCAAGGCCAACTACTTCCTGACCGTGAGCGAGATGCGCGAGATGCTCTCGCAACTGGAGCAGACAAACGCGCCCTATAGCTGCTGTCATGGTCGCCCAACGATGGTACACTTTAGCCTGTCCGCGCTGGAACGCGAGTTTGGGAGGCGCTAATGCCTGTCTTTGCCGCAGTCCTGACATCCGCCGCGAGCTGGCAGGGCGAACAGCCCCTGCTGACCTATGCCGTGCCGGACGAACTGCGCGACCTGCTCTCTCCCGGCCAGCTCGTGGCCGTTCCTTACGGCGAGCGGCTGGTCGAGGGCGTCGTCTGGCATATTTTCGAGGGCGCGCCGGGCGAGCATGCCGGGGTTGAATATCCCCCCTTTGAAATCCCGCAGCCCGTGCGCCCGCTTCAGACTATTCTCGATATCGAACCCGCCCTGCTACCGCACCAGCGCGCCCTGGCCGAGTGGATGTCAACGTATTACGTCGCTCCCCTGGCGCTGACGGCCTTTATGATGCTGCCGCCGGGGCTGATGCAGCGTTCGCAGAGCGTGCTGCAGCTGGTGAAAAGCGAACTGCTGGAGCGCGAGGCGGCGCAGCCGGACATCTCCCTGCGCCTGCGCGCCCTCATCGGCCTGCTGCTGGCCGACGGCGCGCTGGACATTGAGCGGCTCAAAGAGATGCTGGGCCAGAAAAAGGCGCAGGAATTGCTGCGCGAGGCGATAACCAGCGGCCTCGTCAAACGCGAGGCGCAGTTGAGCAAGCCACAGGTCAAACCGCGCCGCAAGCGTGTGGTGCGCATCGTGGCCGACGACGAAACGCTGGCGGCCTGGCGGCAGCGCACGCTGGAACGCTGCCAGCAGCAGGAAGAGGCCAGCACCGCCCTCAACCTTGCTCCAGACAATGTGCGCCGCCGCCCCAACGCGAAACAACCCGCGCTCGACCCCTGGAGCCTGTCCGGCTCCGCCAGCACAACGGCCACCGCCGTGACCACGCTGGCCCTCACACAGCAAGACAGAGAAGCCTTGCAGGCCCGGCGGCAACTGGTCGCCATCGACCTGCTCGAGCAGAGCGCCCACAGCCCCTCTCAGGGCCACTGGACGCCCGGCGCGTTATGCAAAGCCAGCGCCCTCACCCCTGCCCGCCTGCAGGCGCTGGTACAGCAAGGCATCATCAGCATCGAAGAAGTCGAGGTGCAACGCGACCCCCTGACGAGCGTGAATATTACGCAGAGCGAGCCATTGTCGCTCACAACGGAACAGCAGCAGGCGCTGGATGCTATTATTGGCCCCGCCAACCCCCGGCCGATCACAAACCCGGGGCCGATCACAAACCCGGGGCCAGTCGCCCTCGCCAGGCCACCCGCCAACCAGGAGCCACCCGCCAACCAGGGGTCAAATGCATCCCCCAGGCCAAACACCAACCAGGGGTCAAACGCATCCCCCAGGCCACCCGCCAACCCCAGGCCACCCGCAAGGGGTGGCCCTACTATACACGACGCCGACAACGAGCGTGGGGGGCAGGGAATGGGGACGTATATAGTAGGGCCACCCCTTGCGGGTGGCCTGGGGGGGGATGGCCTGGCGGGGGCGGCTGACCGGGGGTCGATGGCTGACCTGGCGGCTGGCATGGCGGGGGCGGCTGGCATGGCGGCTGATCTGGCGGCTGGCATGGGGTCGACGGCTGGCATGGCGGAGGCGGCTGGCATGGCGGGGGCGGTACAACCCATCCTTCTGCACGGCGTCACCGGCAGCGGGAAGACAGAGGTTTATTTGCAGGCGCTGGCGGCGATGATTGCGCGGGGGAAGCGCGGCATCGTGCTGGTGCCGGAGATTGCGCTGACGGCGCAGGCGGTGCAACGGTTCGCGGGCCGTTTTCCGGGCCGCGTTGCCATCATCCACAGCGCGCTGGGGCCGGGCGAACGCTACGACGAGTGGCGGCGCATTCGCGCGGGCGAGGTGGATGTGGTGATCGGCTCGCGCTCGGCCATCTTCTCCCCCTTGCCCGATCTCGGCCTCATCATTCTCGACGAGGAACACGAACCGGCCTACAAACACGAGTTCCGGCCCACCTATCACGCACGTGAGGTGGCGCTGCAACTGGGACGCATCCTGCATATTCCCGTTGTGCTGGGCAGCGCGACTCCAGCGGTGGAGAGCTATTACCGCGCGGAACAGGGGCAGTATCGGCTGGTGGAACTGGCGAACCGGGTCAGCGCGGCGTTGCCGCCGGTCGAGATCATTGATCTGCGCAGCGAACTGCACGCGGGCAACACCAGCATCATCAGCCGCCGCTTGCAGGCCGAATTGGAGCGCGTCCTGGCGGCGGGGCAGCAGGCGATTCTCTTTCTCAACCGGCGCGGCGCGGCCAGTTGCGTCCTCTGCCGCGAGTGCGGCTTCGTTGTCATGTGCGACCGCTGCGACATGCCCATGACCTATCACTCGACCGAACGTATCCTGCTCTGCCACTATTGCAACCGGCAAAGCCGAGTGCTGACGCGCTGCCCACAGTGCAGCAGCACGGGCATTCGCTATTTCGGCCTGGGAACGGAGAAGGTGCAGGAGACGATCAAACGCAGCTTTCCGCAGGCAAGGTTGCTGCGCTGGGATCGCGACACGGCGCGCAACCGCCACGCCCACGAGCAACTGCTCGAACGCTTCGCCAACCGCGAGGCCGACATCCTGATCGGCACGCAGATGATCGCCAAAGGGCTGGATATCCCCGGCGTGACGCTGGTGGGCGTCGTCTCGGCGGATATCGCGCTCAACCTGCCCGATTTCGCGGCGGCGGAACGCGCCTTTACGCTGCTCACGCAGGTGGCAGGCCGCGCCGGGCGCGGGCAGGAACCGGGCGTGGTCATCATCCAGACCTTCAACCCGCAGCACTTCTGCATCGATGCCGCCTCGCGCCACGCCTACGGCGAGTTTTACGCTACCGAGATTGAGGTGCGCCGCCGCTACGGCTACCCGCCGTTTCGCCACTTCGTCAAATTCACCTACAGTCACGAGAACCGCCAGCGCGCCCAGAACGAGGCCCTGCTGCTGCGCGAACGTCTCGACGACTGGATCGAGCGGCTCGGCATGACGCAGACCGATATCGTCGGCCCTGCCCCGGCCTTGATGGAGCGCGTGCGCGGCAAATTTCACTGGCAGATGATCGCGCGCGGCCCCGACCTGCACCGCCTCCTGCGCGTCGTCGATGCCCCCGGCTGGCACATCGACATCGACCCGGTCAGCACCCTGTGATGCTCATTATTCCCAGCTGGTGAACTTTGTCGGGATGACGCGAATGGGCTGGCTGTACTCCTGAGCCATCGCCTGCGCGTTCCAGCCCATGCCCTGCAAGAGTTGTTCGTACTTCTGCGCGTAGGCGGGCAGCGTGGTATTGACAGAGACAGGGTCAAGCAGAACGGCCTCGCCCTCGATCAGCACAACGTCATCGCCCTCGCTGGTCGTTTCCAGCGCCAGCATGACATTGGAGTTCTCGCGAATGTCACGTACTTTCACCGTATTCGGCTTGCTGAAAATGAGAATCGTGGTGCCGTCCCACAGAAACCAGACCGGCACCATGTGCGGCCTGTCACCGTTCACTGTAGCAAACCAGATAATCTTTTCGTCCTGCAACCGCTGATTGATATGCGCGTCTTTCGGCTGAGCAAGGTTCAGCATGCGTATCTCCTGTTCTTTAGAATTATGTGCTATCCTTACTTATATCACGCGAAAGCAAACACGTAGAGGGGCAACAGCTATGCCAGATCAAACATCGCTTTTCGGCTCGGATGATATCCCGCCCGAACAGAAGGCCGCGTCAGGGGCCAACACGAGCGCAAAGACGGCGCGAGCAGCCAGCGGAACAGGCGAGAGCGAGCCGCTGGCTGCTCGCATGCGCCCGCGCACGCTGGATGAGATTGTGGGGCAGGAGCAACTGCTGGCGCCGGGACGGCTGCTGCGCCGCACCATCGAAGCCGACCGCATCCCATCGATGATCCTGTGGGGGCCGCCGGGCAGCGGCAAGACGACGCTGGCCGAGGTGATCGCGCGGCAGACGCATGCTCGCTTCGTCACGCTCAGCGCCGTCTCCGCCGGGGTGGCCGACCTGCGCAAAGTGGTGGACGAGGCGCGCAAGCTGCTGCAATTCTCGAAGCAGCGCACCATCCTCTTCATCGACGAGATTCACCGCTTCAACAAGGCGCAGCAGGATGCCGTGCTGCCCCACGTCGAACGCGGCACCGTGACGCTCATCGGCGCGACGACGGAAAATCCCAGCTTCGAGGTCAACAGCGCGCTGCTCTCGCGTACCCGCGTCTTCACGCTCAAGGCCCTGACTGAAGAGCAGGTGGTGGGCCTCCTGCGCCGCGCGCTGGAAGACCGGGAGCGCGGGCTGGGCAACAGTGGCCTCACGATCGAAGACGAGGCGCTGCAACAGATCGCCATCTTCGCCAACGGGGACGCGCGCACAGCCCTCAACGTGCTGGAACTGGCCGCGCAGGGCGCGAGCGCGAGCAAGGCGCGGGGAGGGACCGCAACCATCACCGTCTCCCTCGTTGAAGAGGTCATGCAGCACCGCGCCCTGCTCTATGACAGGGGCGGCGACCAGCACTACGATACTATCTCCGCGCTGCACAAAGCCCTGCGCGGCTCCGACCCCGATGCCGGCCTCTACTGGCTGGCGCGCATGCTCGAAGCGGGCGAAGACCCCCTCTACATCGTGCGCCGCCTCATCCGCTTCGCCTCCGAAGACGTGGGCATGGCTGACCCGCAGGCGCTCGTCGTCTGCGTGGCCGCGCAGCAGGCCGTCCACTTCGTCGGCCTGCCCGAAGGCAACCTCGCCCTCGCTCAGGCCGTCGTCTACCTGGCGACCGCGCCCAAAAGCAACGCCCTCTACGAAGCCTATAGCCGCGTGCAGGCAGACGTGCAGCAGACGCGCAACGAACCCGTTCCCCTGCACATCCGCAACGCCCCCACGCAACTGATGAAAGACCTCGACTACGGCAAAGACTACAAATACGCCCACGACTACTACAAAGATATGCAGATCGACGACCCTGACCGCCCGCCCGCCACAAAAGTGCAGGAATATCTGCCGGAGAGCTTACAGGGCAAAAGATACTACGAACCGGGCCAGCAGGGAAAAGAGGCGAGCATTAAGAGATGGCTGGAGAAGCGGCGCGGGAACTAGCCTGCCGGTAATTGCCCGGTAGTACAGAGAACGTCTATCAGACGCTGAAAACCGGTGGCCTGCGCCAGCGTCTGGATACGCTTGAATCCTTCACCGTAGACAGGGTCGGCATTGCGCTCGATGCGCCGGGCATAGTATTTGCTCGTTTCGGTATCCATCTCGCTGTAGAAACGGTGGGAGAGGAACTCGCAAAATCCCTCTTCCGCCCACAGAGGCAGCGTTGTGACCCGATGAACAACCAGCCATGCATGGCCAAGTTCATGAATGGTCACGCCATGAAAGAGAGGGACAGGCAGGCCGCGCAGGATCACCACCCCGTTCACCACCGTTCGGGTGATTTGCCCCTGCTGGATGTAGGTGGAGTACCAGGTTGCGCCCAGCACTCTCCCTCCCTCATCGCGCTGCAACAGGCTGGCCAGATCGGAATGCCCGCAGAGTTTGATATGCAGCTCCAGATTGTTGTAAAACAATCCCTGCCGGTTGATCCATGCGACTAAGCCGGTAAAAATGGGATGAGCCTGGGCAATCGAATCGATGGCGCTTGCCCGGCACAGGGGGCAGCGCGCCGGTTCGTCTGTCCCGGCGCTTGCTCCCTGGTAGCGCGCCGGAACGAGGCGACCGCAAAATTGACAGGCAGGATATTCTTTCGCATGTTCGATACAGTATTTCGTTCCCCAGCCATCGACCAGATACGAGCCGATCAATGGCTTTCCACAGTACGCGCAGCGAGCCGCGATGTGCTGGCGATAGCAGTCAACGTGGTAGGGCTTGCCCTCAAGCTGGTAGAAGGACGGGCTGTCCAGAGGTTTGTTGCAGGCAGCACAGACAAAATGCGCAGGATGCCAGTTCGCGCCTAACGCGGTGATGTATCTTCCATAAACAGGTTGCTCGCATCCCTTACAAATCGGCGCCATGGTTTACTCCAGGACGCGCGCCAGGCGTTTGCCGCTGCCAAAACTGAAGAGCATGCCGCGACGCAGGGGGAGAGACGCGCCACGCCCCACCGTGCCGCTCCCTCCCAGAACGACCGTCCAGGGAGTATCGGTCATATTCACCAGACGATATACGCCCTCTCTGGCATCCCAGCCGGTCTGGCCAATCATGGGAGTACCCCGGCGGGCAAATGGTGGCCGCTTTCCCGGCTCGGCAATATCAGCAAAGATGGGCAGGCCATGATAAAGGACGACCGGACGCACAGGGGCATAGGTACCTTTCGCCTTCTCTTCCAGCAGTTCTAACACTGCTGGAAACGGCGCGCGCGAGTTAGTGCCACAGAACGGACAGGTACGTCGTGGTGGCGGTTGCAGCCAGTACTGGTAAAAGAAAGACTGCCGACAACCCGGGCAACTCACCAGTACATCATAGGCTTCGGCCAGGGCGCGTTCCCATTCAAGCGCCAGCGGGCGCTTTTGCGGTTCGTGCAGGCCCTGAATCAAGGTCTGTTCCGTCAATTTTTGCAGTTGCGGAGTGAGAGAATGATAGGAAAGCAGCCCATTGCGGAAAAGAGGAGAACCGATACGCGAAAGCCAGTTGCGCCGGTCGTTGGGATTCTCGCTGAAGCAGGCGAACTGTCCGTAGCCCAGTTCGTCATCATGGATGGGGTCAGCGTCATCATAGCATTTCTGCGTCAGCATGACATTGCGCAGCAACAACGTCCACAGCACCAGCACGGCGAGGCTGTAGCGGTCGGTCAGCTCATCGGGCTTGTTTTTGCGCATCATCACTTCTGGCGCGATGAAACCGGGCATGCCTTTGACCTGCGGCTGAAGGAACCCTTTGACGATCAGGCCATCCAGATCGATCAGCACCACTTCGCCGCTGGTCGGCTGAGCGAGGAAGTTTTTCAAATGGACATCGCCGTGAGCCATGCCCTTGCCGTGAATGGCGCGCACAGCCGCTGCGGTGCCGCGCGCCATCTTCAGGTATTCCAGCCAGCTACGCCCCTGCCGGAATTGCGCTACCGCATCGACCGGACTATAAATGAACCTGTACAATGGAACATGGGTAGAGGGAATACGACGTGTTACAACCCCTGTTTTGCGCTGCCCGTTCAATTGATCGACAATGCCCAGCGGCCATGCCAGGAACTGTTCATCTTCGCCGAGATTTTTGCCCAGATCGAGTATTTTTTGCAGCATAGCCTGTTTATCGGGCGGCGCGGAATGATAGATTTTCACGACATATTTGCCATCGGTCGTAAAATAGATACTTCCTTCACCTCCCCGGTGGGCGGGCTGATCAGTGATCGTCAGTTGGCCGGGCAGGTTCTGGCTCCCCGGTAACAGGGTGACTGTTGCCATCGTTTCTCTCTCTTTGCATGATAATCACTAATGTGCGATCATCCCAGCTTCCTTTAACCTCGTAGGAAGATAACCAGTTCAGCAATTGAGCTGCCGCTATGCTCGGATTGTGAGCAGTCTGGAGCGCCGCCCTGATACTTTTTGCCCACTCATCTAAAGCTGAACGCGGCCCGTATAACAGATCGCCGGAAACGCCATCGGTCATCACGAAAAAAGCGGTGAAATCCTGTTCTGCCGAAGGGGTAATGGGACTGATGGCCAGGTATTTCTTGAAGTTGGGACGATTAATGGTGTAGGTAGATTGTTGGTCGCCCGCATCAGGGGCCTCCACCAGTTCCTTCGCTTGCAATTGCGTCGATAAGCCGAGCAAGGCGCCATCGCCAATCTGACCAACCACCCCATAGCCTGTTTCTACATTGAGCAGAAAGGCCAGCGCCGTACAGCTCAATTCCGCCACCTCCACACTCAGGCTGCTGGCATGCTGTTTCAACCCGAGATAGGTCTTATCAAAAGCCTGTTCCATTGCATCGAGCAGAGCAGTTTCCTGCGACACAGATGGGGCAGGAGATGAACTGTCCGGGGCCTCTGGCTGCGACGCGCCCCCCTGAGCATCCCCCGGCAGGGAGAGACACCAGCTCATAGTTGCTGCCTGGTGAAATTGCATGCTCGCAGCGTCGCCAGAGGAGGCTTCTGAAGCATCGTTGTTGTAGCGCACAAGGGGAGGATTGAAAATGAATTGCTCCAGAGCGGGCGGCGGCACAAGGTCCTTCAAAACAGCCGCGTCTTCTGAAAATGCCGCGCTGCCGACGAACGGCTCGCTTTCCGGCGGTATTGAAGCAGGAAGGTTGCGCAGCAGCAGCGCGGTCAGCGACTCAACGACGTAGGTCGCGCCGAAGCGAGAGAGGGGCCGCGTCCCCACGCCATCTGCCACAGCCACCGCCAGCCAGGGACCAATAGAGCGCACGGCAAAAGCATCATCACGAGGGGATCTGTGGGCCAGATGAAGCTTGCCAATCGCACTTGCCCCTACCACCAGATAGGGGCCAATTTCGGCATGGGCCATCATCCAGTGAGGATGAGTGTCCCCCGATGCTCCCAGGCCACGATCACCAATGGCAAAACCAGTCCGCATCTCAACTCCTCTCACGGAATACGAATCAGACCTGAAGTAGCCTGCATATCGGCGAAGGGATCATCGGGATTTCCTCCCGGCGCGACCGAACTGACGATACTCTGTGAGAGGTACTGGAATAGCGTGACAAAAGCAGCCGAGTCTGCTTCCATGCGGAAGGCCGTTCCTGTGCTGATATTCTTCAGAGTTGTATCATCCACGTTTGGCCCGCAGCCTACCGCCACGATCGTACTTGGCTTGATCTTGCCTCTGGGCCGGTTGATGACCGCGTCACGTTCCGGCATCCACAGGCGATCTGTCACTTCCCCGTTTCCATCCGTCGGCAGCCCGTCCGTCAGCACGAAGACCGCCGGCTTCCAGTCTCCTTTCTGACCGCCTTTTACTGCCTTGACAACATCCGGTTCGCGATCCATCGAACGCAGCAGCACCTGGAACGCTAAATCGAGCCGTGTCACCCCGAAAGCTACCAGGTTGGGAGGCTGGAAATCCGCTATGGGAACCAGCGTGTTGTTAAGCAATTGCGCATCACTGGCAAAGGTAATGATTCCCACCTTCACCACATCACGCGCAAAGGGATCGTTGGAAACTTCCCTTTGAAAGAGTTCCAGCCCCCGTCGAACGGCATCGATTGGCGCCCCATCCATACTGCTTGAAGTATCGAGAAGCAGGTAGACCGGCAGCTGGCGTTCGCCCCCTGCCGGTTGCACGTCAGCCCATGCAGGTACATTACTTTGCATGTTCTTCCCTTTCGTTTTTTCCTGTAGAGAATTTCCAGGAATATTCAGCTTTACAGCCCCTGCTCCTGATGCGCCCACTTCCAGAAGGCGAAAGTGCCATCAATGCCCGAAGAAGTGAAATCATCGAACAACTCCTGATGGATTCCCTCCTCAAGGTCGATCTGATATTCAAGCCGGATGGAGCCGGTGGTATCGGTCGCCGGGTCTTTTACATAGAGGTATGCCTTGGGCCAGCGCCTCAGTTTATTCCACTCGTTACAGAGCATGATTGCTTTGCCCCAGTCGTTTTTGGGGATGCGCCTGTCAGACACCCCCCAGACCGAGTAGATATCTTTCTGCTGCCCCTGAACCATCAGATACATATCCACGCTACAGCCCATCTCATCATTGTAGGAGAACTGGACGATGAAATCACCATCGCTGTCTCGCAAAAATTTGAGGGAACGCGCTCGAAGATACCGCTCAATCATGCTATGGTCGAATCTTTGCACGGCTGCCATGAGAGTTTCCTTTCCTGTTTTGAAATCCGTAATCACCGGTCTACTACGCATCAATCACCGGATTGATCGAAACGCCCCTTACTGGAAGAACTGGTCAAGCTGACGTAAAATGTCGTCGTTTGAACCCCCTTTCTGTTGTGGCTTTGCTGCCGGTTTCTTCTGCCCCGCCTGAGTGCCGCTCGCTCTCGCAGAGGCATCGAGAGCTTGCTGGATCATCGAAGCAAGATCGCCGCTTTGGGGAACTGGACCCGACTGATGGGCTGGAGCAGCGTTACTCTGCCCACCCTGATTGCCACCCGCTGCCACAGAGGTACCGAGGGTTTGCTGAATCATCGTAGCAAGGTCGACGCCTTGAGGAGCCTGGCCCCGCTGAGAGGCCGGAGCGACCGGGGGCGGTTGATAGGCTGGAACGACCGGGGTATCTGGAAAGACTTGAGGTACCTCAGTCCATTGTGCCAGTAGAGGAACTTCCAGCGTCTCTCCACTGGTCACCAGCCTGACGGATGTCCATAAGAAGCCGCCACTGATCGGCCTGGCTTCAATCTGTAAACGAGTCGTCCCAACACCAAACTGGGCCGGAACCACCCGTACCTGGTCGCTATCTACGACAACATGACCCGGACCGCCCTGGATATCCAGCGTCCCGCGAGCGGGTTGGCCCGGCGCCAGCGTGCCGAAATCCAGTGTCGGCGGCTGAGCCTTTAAGGCTGATGGTGAACTCGCGAATTGCGGAGCCGTGCTGGCCCCGGTGACGGCAGAAGAAGTAACAGTATCGACCGCCAGAAGAATCGAAGCTTCCGGCAGGTCGCGAAGCAGAAGCGCCTCTACGGTGACCTGACGCAAAGCTGAAGTCGGGTCCTCATAAAGAGCCTGGAGCAACTGGCACCATATCTTGATTTCTTTCATCATTGCCGGATTATATTCAACGCCACTACCAAGCAGTAATGTTCGGAGTTCATTTTCACTTAAATGAGAACCGCGAGCTACTAATCGGGCCAGACTTCCCAGCAGGGGAGCAAGTTGTTGAATATCTTCCCTCGACAGATGAGAACTCACTCTACCTTCTCCTTTTCTCACAGGTTAGCTGTCTGATTTCATCAATATTATCCATTACTTTCGATTTTCTGTCAAGATAAATTAGCCCAAATTTTACTGATAAAACTTGATAATAGTAAGGGGATGAATGATAAACTAATAAAATCAAAAGAGTGATAAAAATTTCTCTTATCAGAAATAGAAATATATTAATCAATGATAGCAGTACATTCTTTTTATATTAAATGATATATACTATCTTTTTTGCATAAAATTTCACAGGAAAACCGTTCTGCTTTCCTTATCGCCAGCCTCCGCGACCGAGCGCCTGGAGGAGCTGGGCCTGGTGGCGCGGGCAGAACTGGCTGCTTTTCAGGTCGGTTTCTGCCAGGGTGTTGGAGAAGTGCATGACACAGGCGGGGAGAGGGCAGTGCTGCAGGCCGTAGGTGTGGCCGAGTTCATGGACGGCCTCTTTGATGCTTTCCCTTTTCTCGTTATCCTGCTATCATTTTCACGTCGCTGTCTGGCATGTTGTGACAGCTATGCGGGAGATGGGACGTAACCTTTTTCGGGATTTTCCCCACTATGGAATAGAGTACTCGGAAAGCAGGCCTGCTGGTTTCGCAACAGATGAATGACGAAGAGAAGACAGATGCTGAACTGGTGATGCTGGCGTGTGACGGGCAACGCGAGGCGTTCGGCGCGCTGGTGGAACGCTACGAAGCGATGGTACGGCATATTGCTGCGAGCATGGTGGCAAACGAGGAGGTGGCGCGAGAACTGGCTCAGGAGACCATCCTGGCTGCGTACCTCTCGCTGGCGCAGTTACGCAACGCCGCTCACTTCCGCAGCTGGCTCTACGGCATTGCGCTGAACGTGTGCCGCAGCTACCTGCGCAACAGCAGAAGCGACCCGTACTCGCTGGAGACGCTGATGGGCGGCATGCGCTGCGATTCTGCCTCGTTCTTTGCCAGGACGATTGACCCGCAGCAGGCATTGGAGGAACACGAACTGCAGCGCGCCGTGCTGGCTGCCATCCGGCAACTACCGACGAAGGAGCGGTCGGCCACCCTGCTGTTTTATTATGAGCAGTTGAGCCTGGAAGAAATCGCTCGCGCCAGCGGCGCGTCGATTACTGCCGTGAAAGGGCAGCTGCACCGCGCCAGGAAGCGGCTGCGCATCCAGCTCTCACCTCTCTATAGCGAATATAGCAGGACCAGAACGGCGACGATACAGGCGAAAGGGAGCAAGAACATGATACCGGCACGTATTCATTCGGTGCGGGAAATTTCTGAGAACGGGCAAACGGTGGTCGCTCTGCAGGACGAAGCGGGGCGGCGCGTGGTCCTTATATGGATCGGCAAAAGCGAGGCGCTGGCAATCGCGATGGGCATAACCGGCCTCTCTTCGGCCCGCCCGCTGACGGCAAATTTGATGGCCGACCTGCTGAAAGCAACAGGCGTCCAGCTTGAAGAGGTGCGCATCGAGTCGCTCAAAGACGACGTATTCTATGCCGTAATCAAGGTGCGCAACGGGGAGATCGTGCAGGAAATGGACGCACGGCCCAGCGATGCGCTCGCGCTCGCCGCCCACACGGGCCAGAGCGTTCCCATCTTCATCGCCGAGGAGGTGATGGAACGCTGCGCGGTGACGGTACCGGAGGGGAGGAAGCTGCGCGGCGGCAATCCCGAACTGGAAGCGGCTCGCGAGTCTGTGCGGAAAAAACTGGAGGAGATGTACAGCGCCTCCTCCATCATTGAGGCGGCCAAACAACGAGTGGCATATGTCAAAACGGCGGAGCAGATTCTTATTGATGAGCTGACAGAAGAGGCAAACGCACAGTGAAGGTGGAACCCTGCTGTTCCTGGCTTTCGACGGTGATGGTTCCTCCGTGATGCGTGACCATCTGCTGGACGCTGCTGAGGCCGAGACCGGTGCCGGCGATCTTGCCCGTGACGTTAGCGGCGCGATGGAATGGCTCAAAGATGTGGGGGAGGTCAGCGGCAGGGATGCCAATGCCGTAATCGCGTACACGCACGATAGCCCAGACGCTCCCCTGCTCCTCCTGTCGCTCCAGAGAGACCTCGACCTGTGCGCCATTCGGTGAGTATTTGATGGCGTTGGAAAGCAGGTTGGTCAGGATGCGTTCCAGGCGCACGGCGTCGAACTGGCCGATGAGGGAGTCCTCTGTTGTCTGGAAGATGATCGGATGGCTGGTCGTTTGCCAGTGTTCGGCGATGACCTGTCGCAGCAGCGTCACCAGATCGAGCTGGCTCAACTTTGGTTGCCGGTCGCTCTGAAGATGGGCGAGGTCGAGCAGTTCGTTGATCTGCGCGGTCATGCGCGAGGAAAGCGCGTCGATGCGCGTCAGGAGCATGGCAAGCTGCCCCTGATCGGGGGCGCGGGCATGGGTGAGCAAGCGGTGCGCAAGCTGAGCGTAGCCCTTGATGGCGCCGAGCGGGTTTTTCAGATCGTGCGTCACGAGCGAGAAGAGTTCGTCGCGCGAGCGCAGCGCCTGCTGAACCTGCTGGAAGAGGTGGGCAATTTCCAGGCGGGCGGCCACCCGCGCCAGCAGTTCGCGGGCCGAGAAGGGCTTCACAAGGTAGTCATCGGCCCCGGCCTGCAGGCCTTCGATGGTCGCCTCCTCACCGGCGCGGGCAGAGAGCAGGATGACGGGCAGCATGCGCGTAGATGGCCGATTTCTGATAGCCTGAAGCAACTGGAAGCCGTCCAGCCCCGGCATCATCACATCGCTGACGACCAGATCGGGCGGCTGTTGCTCGATCTGGCGCAGCGCCGTCAGCCCGTCCCGAACGGCTTCGACCGTGTAGTACGGGCTGAGGATGCGCGTGATATATTCCAGCATATCTGCGTTATCATCGATCACGAGCAGGCGCGCCCGGGGCCGCTCGTGATCGGCTGTTGCCGCCGCGAGGATCTGCCCCTGTTCTGTCCAGAGTGGCGAAACTATCGTCTCCCCTGCGCTCGCTGGCAGCCAGCGCAGGGCTTCCTCCACATAAGATACCACCCCGGACGAGGTTGAAGGAAGCGTTCGCCGCGTACCGAGGCGTTCGGCGGGCAGATGGGCCATGCCGCGCGGCAGCGAGACGGTGAAGGTGGTTCCCTGACCCTCTGTGCTGCTCGCGCTGATGGAGCCGCCGTGCAGGCGCACCAGTTCCTGTACCAGGGCCAGGCCAATACCCGTCCCTTCAAACGCGCGCGCGCGCGTGTTGTGGACGCGATGAAAACGCTCGAAGACGTGGGGCAATTCCTCCGGCGGAATGCCCACGCCGGTATCGCGCACCTCCAGCATTACCGCCCGTTCGTCAGCACGCAGCGCCACGACGATCTCGCCTTCAAAGGTGAATTTGAAGGCATTGGAGAGCAGGTTGAGGACGATCTTCTCCCACATCTCGCGGTCAACGTAGACCGGTTCAGGCAGCGGGGGGCAGTTGACGACGAGCCGCATGCCAGCGCGTTCGATGGCAGAACGGAAGGCGCTGGCGAGATCGGCGGTGAAGGACGCGAGATCGACGGGTTCGTAGACTGCCTCGATACGGCCCGCTTCGATACGGGCGAAGTCAAGCAGGGAATTGACGAGTTTGAGCAGGCGCAGGCTGTTGCGCTGCGCCATTTCCAGACGCTCACGCTGCTCCGGCGACAGCGGATGCGCCTCGTCGATCAGGGCATCGGTAATCGGCCCTTGCAGGAGGGTGAGCGGCGTGCGAAATTCATGGCTGACGTTGCTGAAGAAGGTGGTCTTGGCGCGATCTAACTCGGCCAACGCCTCCGCCCGCGCGCGCTCCTCATGGTACGCCTGCACGCTCGCGATATTGGCGGCAATCTGCCCGGCGACGAGATCGAAGAAACTGCGGTAATCATCATCGAGCGTGCGGCGCGGGGAGACGCCGACAATGAGGAAACCATACAGACTTTCCTGGCCGGGCCGGACAATCGGCAGGATCAGCACGGAGCGCGGCGTTACTCCATCTCTCGCCGGGAGAGCAACGGCATAGGTCTCCGGGATGTTTTCAATGAGGGCCGCTTTGCCATTCGCTGCGACCTCTCTCAAGAGGGTAGAGGCAGGACACATGCTCTCACCGGAGACAGTCAGGCTGAGCGGGCTGACAGGCGTATTGCTCATAATGCCGCTAGAGCCGACCAGTTGCGCCTGCGTTCCCTGTCGGTTGAGCAGGTAGAGCAGGGTGAAGGGCAGATCATCGGGATTTTTTGCCAGCGTCCCGGCAGCCAGGCAACAGACCTCTTCGGCGCTGTGGGCCTCGGTACTCTGGGCCGCCAGTTCGCCCAGCGTGCGCAGGCGCCGCTCGCCCAGCACGCGCCCGGTTGTCTCCGTCACGGCGGTAAAGACGCCTCCGATGCCGCCGCTCTCGTCACGAATGGGGCTGTAGGAGAAGGTAAAGTAACATTCTTCGATATAGCCGTTGCGGTTCAGCAGCAATAATTGATCGTCGGACCAGGTGGCCTCGCCCCTGCTCAGCACGCCTTCGAGCATGGGGCCGATAACATCCCAGATCTCCGGCCAGCACTCTTTGCCGCGCTGGCCCATCGCCTGTGGATGTTTGGTGGCCCCAAGCATCGGACGGTAGGCGTCGTTATAGAGCATCACAAGTTCGGGCCCCCACCAGATAAGGATGGGGAAACGTGAGGCGAGGCAGATACTGACAGAGGTGCGCAGGCTCTGCGGCCACTGCTCTTTTGGCCCCAGCGGCGTCTGGCTCCAGTCTATGGAGCGCATTAACATTCCCATCTCGCCGCCGCCGACGAACAGATCATTTATGGTTGAAGGGAGCGTTGGCCCAGAATCGCTTATCATCTATTTCAAATATTCTTTCTTCGCACTCTCTCAATCAATGCTCAGGAAGGATACTGGGGAGACGCGATTTCTCCCACAACAATCTGGCCAACCTGCACCATGAACCGAGCTTCTGATGTACCCCTGGGAAATACAACAATACGCGGCAAGTATATCACTCTTTTGTACTATTAGCAAGCCCAACCATTGGAATTCAGGCCGACGTTTCCGCTTGCAGTTCCAGCAGCATAAACTCTTCATCATAGTAGCGGTCGCCGAGTTTGAGGGCGCGGGGAGCGAGGCCGTAGGTCTGGAAGCCGAGGGAGCGGTAGAGGTTGCGCGCAGGCAGGGCAGTGGTAACGACACTGAGATGCAGTTGTTCCAATCCAGGCTGTTGCTTCCCATAGTTGATCACCGCCTGCATCAGCGCCCTGGCTATGCCCTGACCGCGCGCTATGGGAAGGACATAGAGGCTGATAATTTCGCCTTTGTGACGCTCCTTGCTCCCTGCTGGACGCATAAAAGCGACCATGCCAACAAGGGCCAGGGTATCGTCGAACGCGCCGAAGTAGAAATTGTTTTCGCCACCGTGCCAGAGGCGTTGGAGAATAGACTCCCTGCCGCGAGCAACGGTTTCTTCGTAGGTCGAGCCGAACGATTCGGGGCTTTCGCTCAGCGCCTGCAAGCGCAGCGCCCATAAGGCTTCCAGATCATTTTCGTTAAGCCTGCGTATGACCATCATACCTTCTCTCTGATGGCGGCCAGTTGTTGAGCGTGCAACTGGTCGTGGCGGGGAAGGACGTTGACCAGCTGGTAGAATTTGCCCTCGCCCCGGCGATGGTGGCGGAACGGACGCTCCCAGGCCTCGTCGGGCAGTTGCGAGAGATACTCGAAGATTTCTTCGCGCCGCGCCGCCATACCGGCCAGAACGGACTCCAGCGAAGCGGGCGGCTCCGAGGCGCGGGTGCGGCGCGGCGCCTCCTCCTCGACGACGGCGATGAGCGGGTTGTCTTGCTCCTGCACGAGCCGCATCTGCTCCAGCGCCAGCCCATCGGCCACGTAGAGGTGATGGGCAAGCTCCAACGGTGACCATTCGCCCTCGGCAGGAGCCGCGCTCAATTCCTCTTTGCTAAATTTTGCCAGTTGTCCGATGAATTCGACGCGCGCGGCTACCATCTTGCGCCGCACTCTGTCGAATGGTCTCTCCTCTGTTGTCATGTATAGAAACCTCCGGTTCAAGACTCCTGTTGTTTAACCAGTCGGTTATATAAACGTTCGAGTTCTTCCTGGTTATTAAAGTGTAGCACAAGAGTCCCTTTGCCCTTCGCGTTGCACTTGAGGTCCACTTTGAGCATGAGGGAGTCGCGGAAATGCGTTTCCAGCGTATCGAGTTCGGAGGAGCGGCGCGGGGCGGCTGCCGGAAGGTGGGTCTGCCTGCCCTCGGCCTGCTCCTGTGCCTTGATGCGATTCGCCAGTTCCTCGGCCTGGCGCACGGTGTATTTCAATGAGATAATCTTATCCATGGCCATGAGCTGGTTCTCTTCGCTCTCAATGCCGATCAGGGCGCGAGCGTGGCCGGGAGTAAAGACGTCGGAGCCATTGATGAGCTTCTCGCGCACTTTCGGGGCCAGTTGCAGCAGGCGAATGGTATTGGTGATAGTGCTGCGGTCCTTGCCCACCTGGCGCGCGACCATCTCCTGCGTCAGCCCGAACTCCTCGACCAGCACCTGGTAGGCCAGCGCCTCCTCGATGGGGTTGAGATCGGCGCGCTGGATATTCTCGACCAGGGCCAGTTCAAGCATTTGCAGGGGCGTGACCTCTTTAATCAGCACGGGTACTTTGGTCAGCCCGGCCAGGCGGGCCGCGCGCCAGCGCCGTTCGCCCGCGATAATCTGAAACTGCACGACTCCGGTGGAACCGGCTGCCGGTTCGGCAGGAGCAGCGCCGACGGCGGAAGTAGTCTCCTGGGCGAACCAGTCATCGGCTGGAGCAGGCGAAGGGGAAGCAGGCGCGCTCAGGCGAGTCACGACAATGGGCTGAAGCAGGCCATGTTCTTTGATCGAGGCGCTCAATTCGAGCAATCTGGGGTCATCGTCGCTGAAAATACGGCGCGGCTGACGGGGATTGGGAATGATACTATCGATGGCGGCATAAAGGATGGCGTTCTCATCGACGCGCTTCTGCGCCGACATCGCCTCTGATGCGCCGGGGATGAGCGCATCGAGGCCGCGCCCCAGGCCGAACTTGTGCTTAGCCACGAGCTAATACCTCCTCGGCCAGTGCTTTATAGGAAAGAGCTCCGGGGGACGTGGCGTCATAATCGAGGATCGGCTGCCCGAAGCTGGGCGCCTCACTCAAACGAACGTTGCGGCTGATGATGGTCTGAAACGTCTCGTTGGGAAAATGGGCGCGCACATCCTGCACAATCTGGCTGGCCAGGCGCGTGCGCGGGTCGAACATGGTCAGCACAACGCCGGCGATATACAGTTCAGGATTGAGCGTCGTTTTCACCAGCTGGATGGTGTTGTAAAGCTGGTTCACGCCTTCCAGCGCCAGGTACTCGCACTGAATGGGGATAATCACGCCGTCGGCGGCGACGAGGGCATTGACGGTGAGCAGGCCCAGCGAGGGCGGACAATCAATAAGAATGTAGTCGCAGCGTTGGCGAATCGGCTCCAGGGCCTGGCGCAGGCGGTGTTCGCGCGCCAGCACGCCCACCAGTTCCAGTTCGGCGGCGGCCAGATCGACCGTGCAAGGGGCAACGACCAGCTCGCGGCGCTGCGTCGGCACAATCACATCGAAAATACTGATGGTATTCTGCGGCTGGATGAGCAGGTCATAGAGCGTGTGCTGCCGCACTTTGTGCGCCAGCCCGATGCCGCTGGTAGTGTTGGCCTGCGGGTCCATATCGACGAGCAGCACCTTGCGCCCGGCAGCGGCCAGGTAGGCGGCAAGATTAATGGCAGTGGTCGTTTTGCCGACGCCGCCCTTCTGGTTAGCAATGGCATATACTTTTGACACAGGGCTTTCCGTACCTTTCCTCTCATACGTTCCGTCACGCATGTATGCCCTATCTCATGCTCGCTCCATTGTAACAAATGTCCAAACAGGAAGCAACTGGGAAGCGAAAGCCGGTTTTAGCAAGACAGGAATGAATTGCAGATAGTGAACGTATTGCCGTATACGTCACCGCCGCTATCGCGGCGTCCGAGGGAACAATGCCCTCATAAATGATAGCTCGCGGCCATCTGCTGCGCGATTTGCTGCTCATACATGTCGGCCACTGGCAGGTTGGGCCGGTAGCGATGGGCAAGGGTGTTGGCGGCCAGCAGCACGCCGAAACGATAGAGGTAGTTATGTCTTCTTTTTCTGTTCTATAGTGGTAACCTGGAATTGATCGGCGAACATGATAAGGGTGCGCGTGGGCAGCAGGCTGGCAAGCTGGCAGGTCAGGCCATCTTCTGTCCAGCGAATGGTGAAGAAGCCGCTACCATTGCGGAAGGAGACGGCGGAGAGGCCGCGCACGGTGATGGGCTGCACGCCGCTCGAAGGCAGCGGGAAGGAGAAGAGCGCGGCGGGTTGCTCGTAGAGAAAGATGTCAAGCGCGCCCTGTCCGGTGATACGATACTGGGCATAATAGCGGAAAAAGGCGCCGTTGAGCGAGTCAAGGCCGCTAGCGATCAGATATTCATGGGCAGGCAGAGGTGAGGCGGCGCGAATGAGTTCAATGCGCAGCGTGGAAGTCTGTGTCCGGGGAATGGCCCGTCCGGTAGCCGCCTGATTCGCTGCCGCGACATGTGAAGCGGAAGCCGAAAACGTGCTATGATGGGATGCGCCATCGAGATTTACCATGAAGATCAGGCCGGGGCCGAGCAGCAGGAAGATGAGCAGGGCAACGGCCAGCACGAGGGAACGCACCCCCCAGACCTTGAGCAACTGGACGGCGTGGCGAGCGCGCAGCCGGGAGCCAACCTGTCGGCGTCGCGCCTCCGCCGTGCTATCAAGCTGACGCAGGGGCGTAAGGGCGGCGGAAAGCTGGCCGGCGACGTGGAGCAGTTCATCATCGTCGGGCGAGGGCCGTTCCTCTCCGGCGGCGATGGCGTCCAACCGTTCCATCCAGCGTTCGTCGATCTTCTCAAAGCGATCAGTCCGCTCAAACCCATCTTCCGCGTGTATATCCCTGTCCATAGGCTCCCCGTCGAACTGGTGCATCATCGCCTTTCTCTCTCTGCGTAGAGTGCGTCTCTCAAGCGACCAAGCGCGCGATGCAGGATAGAGCCGACCGTTCCTGGCGGCATGTGCATGACCCGTGCAATATCGCAATTGTGCAGGCAGGCCACGAACTTTAGCCCGATCACCTCGCGCTCGCGCTCCGACAGGTGACTCAGTTGCGCGAGCAAGAGGGTGCGTTCCTCACTGAGCAACGCGGCCTCCTCCGGCGAGTTCGCCAGCAGGTAGTCGGGATGGTCGGCGTCGATGAGCAGATCGAGCGAGACTTCCTGGCGGCGGCGCCGGAAATAGTCGGCGGCACAGTTGCGCGCGATGCGAAAGAGCCAGGCACCGGCGGCCTCCCCGCTCTGCAAGTCGTCGAAGTGCAGCAGCGCCCGCTCAAAGACCAGAGAAGTCAGATCCTCGGCCACGTCCGGCGCGCCAACGCGGAAACGCAGGAAGGCCAGCACACGCGGATAGTATCGCTGGTAGAGTTCGTCGAAGGAGAGCCTTGCCTGCTCCTTCGCCGCGCTACCGGCGACCTGCGCGCGCGCGTCCCGCGCCCCACTCACCCCATCCGCCTCTATTGTCTTTGTGGGCAACGCCCATACAGAGGAGATAGCCGCTCTCCCCGCTTCCATATCTGTCACTCCGCCTGTAAAAGCTCTTTCACTGAAAGAGACGCCCGAACGTGAAAAGTATTGCAGCGATTGACACCTTTTATATTACGCCGCCTGGAAACTATTTTTCACGCTTTTACGGTGCAACCCACACCTGAACGGTATTATCCCCTCCTCCTGAAGCCAGATACATGCTATCGGGCGACCAGGCAAGGACGCGGGCGGGGACAGGGTGAGAGAAGGTGAGGAGTCTCAGGTTGGTGACGGTATCCCACACCAGGACGGTCGCGTCGTCGGCGGCGTAGGCGAAGCGGCGCGCGGCGGGCGACCAGGCGAGGAGACGCACAGGGGCGCTATGGCGATAGGAGAGAACCTCGCGGCTCGTGGCAACCTGCCACATCTGAATCTGGCCATCCGCTCGCCCGCAGGCGATACGCGAGCCGTTCTGATTCTCTGTCGGGGGAAGACCGGGCAGGGAGCCGAGCGATTCAGGTGACCAGGCCACCCCCAGAACCCCTGTCGCCTGCCCCGGCTCGCTATACGTCGCCAGCCGCGCGCCTGTCGCCGCCTGCCAGACCTGGATGGAGCCATCCGCACTGCCGGAGACGAGCATGGTGCCATCGGGCGACCAGGCCAGGGCGCTGACGGCGGCACTGTGGCCGCGATAGATGGCAAGCGGTCGCGCGCCCGGCGCTTCCAGAACATGAACGCTGCCATCGCTGGCGGCGGTGGCGAGCAGGGGGGCAGCGGGAGAAGGAGACCAGGCAAAGGCGGTGATGGTGGAATCGGCATGGCCGCTATAGACAGCGGCAAGCAGGTTGGTGGTGAAATCCCACACGCGCACCTGCATGTCATCGCCAGCGGTAGCTACATAGCGGCCATCGGCTGACCAGCCGGTGAAGAGGACAGCATCGCTGATATCGTTAAAAATAAGCAGATTCTTCCCTGTCTGCGCCTCCCAGATATGGATGGTCTTTTCCCCGCTGGCGGAGATGATGCGCCGCCCGTCGGGATTCCAGGCCAGAGAGCGCACAGGGGCCGCGTGACCGCCATAGACGGACAGGACGCGACCGGCAGGCTCATTGACGACCGCCGTACCGTTCTGTGGGACAGGCGCCGACTGTTCTTTCTCCCTCACCGGTGCCATACTGGCGGAAGGCGCGGCAATACCGCCTGATCGCACAGCCTCTTCCAGCGCCTGCGCAAATGCGCGCACGCTCACAAATCGGCGGCTATAGTCCTTCTCCAGGGCGCGCAGCACAACCTGCTCGATGACGGGCGAGAGATCGGGCCGCTGCTGGCACAGGGCCGGGGGAGCAGCCGCGAGATGCTGCGAGAGAACTTCAGTCAGCGACCCCTGAAAGGGAGTCTGGCCGGTCAGCCATTCGTAGGCGACGATGCCCAGCGAATACTGATCGCTGGCGGGGCGCGCATTGCCCTGAATCTGTTCGGGCGCGATGTAGGCGACCGTCCCGGCAATCTCTTGCATCCCCTGCAGGCGCGTACTCTGCGCAACCAGCGCGAGGCCAAAATCGCTGAGCAGCACTTCATTGCGCCTGCCCAGCAACATATTCTCCGGCTTCACGTCGCGGTGAATGAACTTCTCATCGTGGGCATATTGCAGCGCCTCCGCGACCTGATTGATACAGGAGACGATCAGGGGCAGGGGAAGTTGCTGGCCTCTGGGGTAGCTCTGGCGCAGGGTGCCGTTGGGCGCGTAGTCCAGCACCAGAAAAGGCATCCCATCCTGAACGCCAAAATCGAGGACGCGCACGATATTGGGGTGGATGAGGCGGGCAATGGTGCGCGCCTCTTTCAGGAACCATTCTATCTCTCCGCCGCCTAACTGCATGGAGAGGACCTTCACAGCCGCCTCTGTGTTGAGATAGACATGTTCCCCCAGAAAAACCTGAGCAAAGCCCCCCTGCCCGAGCAGGCGCAAAATGCGGTAATTGCCCAGTTGCTGTCCAATGCTGACACTGTCTGCCAACGCTGCCCCCCTCTGAAAGACTTTTCGCGCCATGCTTGCCCCGTAGCACGCCGGGACAAGCGTAAGTACGGCCATTGTAGAGGAGGCAACAGAGCAATGTCAACCCCGGTAGAAGTACCGATGATTTTTCTACCCTCTCTTCGGCGGCAGCTGCTCCAGTTCCTGCATGTTCCAGTGGGCCAGCTTCGCCCCGCTCTCGTAGGCGCTCTGGAAGAATTCCAGCAGGGTCTGTTCCGGCGAGGCGGCTTGACGCACATCATCATAGAGCAGGATAAACTCGCCCAGGTTGGCGTCATAGTGGGCCTGAGCCGGGCGCAGCGTCGCGTTCTTGAAGCCCTGCGGCTCGGGATAGGTATAGGAGTAGAACGCCGGGGCGTGCAGTGTTGGGCCACCCGGCCAGAAGCCGCAGGCGATCTGTTCCGCATCTTCTGAAAAGCGTATAACCCGGTTGGCTCCCTGTGGGGGAGCGGCAGGCTTGCCTGAGAAGCGCGTCTCTGCCAGATCAAACGATCCCCAGAAGAAGTTGATGGGGCTGCTCTTGCCCCGGAAATGGGAACGATACTGCTGGAAGACCTTCGTTACCTGCACCAGAATGCGCCACCAGCGATTGACATATTCGGGATCATACGAGCGGTGGGTGGTGTCCTGCTCAAAGGGGATGGGATGCTCCACCTCGCTGGGCTTCGTATTGATCTTTACCTGAATGCCGAGAGCCGCCAGCGCGGCCATGAAATCGTGGTAGAAATCGGCTACCGTGCGCGGCATCAACGCCAGTGCTTTTTTCTTGCCCTCGCTGGTCACAATTGCCAGGTTGTGGTCGATGAAGTCGAAGCTGATCTGGAACGCGCCGCCCGTCGGCGAGGGGAGCAGCGGCGTTTCCAGGCCGCGTGCCGTCACCGCGAGAGCCACTTCCCACCACTGGTTGAGAAACGGGTGTTGTTCCAGCGCCACCTTGCCCACAATCTGCGTCTCCATGTGCAGCGTCTCAAAAGTATCCTTCCACGCATCAAAAGGCAAAGCCGGCCATAGATACGCTTTTTCCTGCTGGCTCATGCCCTGCGCCTTCGTCGTGTGCGTCGTCATCTTCCTTCTCCTCTCACATCCATCGTACAGGAATTTTCCCGGTTGCTATGATGTTCACGACGGCGGTGGTGTGAGAGGTTCATATAACATCTGTTCAAGTGGTATGTGGTATTTTTGCTCTGGCACAGAAGCAACGGGCATGGTATAATAGCATACACTGTGCAGAGACGAGAGGTGGTCATGTTTCGTAAGATTTTAATTGCTAATCGCGGTGAGATCGCCCTGCGGGTGATTCGCGCCTGCAAGGAGATGGGTATTCCAACGGTGATTGCCCATTCTGAGGCCGACCGCGATTCGCTGCCGGTGCGGCTGGCGGATGAGCGTATCTGTATCGGCCCGGCGGCCAGCGGCAAGAGCTACTTGAATATCCCCAACATCATCAGCGCAGCTCTCATCACCGGCGCGGAGGCGATTCATCCCGGCTATGGCTTTCTTTCCGAGAATACCAGCTTTGCCGAGATTTGCTCCGATGTCAACATTACCTTTATCGGGCCAAGCGCGGACGTGATGGCCATTATGGGCGATAAGGTGTCGGCGCGCGAAGCGATGGCGCGCGTCGGGCTGCCGATGCTGCCCGGCACGCCCGTGTTGCGCACGCTGGAGGAGGCGCTGGAAGCCGCGAACGATATCGGCTTCCCGCTCATGCTCAAGGCGGCAGCAGGTGGAGGCGGGCGCGGCATTCGCCTGATTAATAGCCGCGAGGATTTCGAGCGCGTCTTCACGCTGGCGCAGAACGAGGTGCGCGAGGCCTTCCACGATGACGGTCTCTACCTGGAACGCTACCTGGCGCGGGCGCGTCACGTGGAGGTGCAGGTGCTGGTCGATCACTACGGACATGGCGTTCACCTGGGAGAACGTAACTGCTCGGTGCAGCGACGCAACCAGAAGCTGCTGGAGGAGTCGCCGAGTCCCATTCTCTCCCCGGAACTACGGGCCGAGATGGGTATGAAGGCCATTCGCGCGGTGGAGGCGATTGGCTATCGCAACGCCGGGACGCTCGAATTTCTGGTCGATGAGCAGGGACGCTACTACTTTATGGAGATGAATACGCGCCTGCAGGTCGAGCATCCGGTGACGGAACTGGTGACCAGCACCGATCTGGTAAAAGAGCAGATTCGCATTGCCGCCGGTTTGCCGTTGCAACTGCGGCAAGAAGATATACGCCCGCACGGGCATGCCATCGAGGTACGCATCACAGCGGAGGACGCCGATCATGATTTTCGCCCACAGACGGGAACTGTAGAGAAGTATCTGCCGCCCGGCGGACCGGGTGTGCGCGTCGACAGCCATCTCTACGCCGGTTACGAGGTGCCACCTCACTATGACTCGCTCCTGTCAAAACTGATTGTGTGGGCGGAGACGCGCGACGCCGCCATTGCGCGCATGCAACGTGCGCTTGACGAATACGTGATTGAGGGCCTGACGACGACCATTCCTTTCCATCAACGTCTACTCAGGCATGAAGGCTTTATTCGCGGAGATACCTATACCCGTTTCCTGCAAGAAGAAGCCGTGGCATTAGGAATTTAGCGAACGGAGGAAACTATATGTCTCGTGTAGTTGTTACTGGACTGGGCATGGTAACATCGTTAGGCAACGACGTGGCATCCAACTGGGAGGCGCTGGTCGCGGGCAAATCCGGTGTGCGAGAGATTAGCGGCTATGACAGCAGCCGGTTCCGCGTCCATTTCGGTGCGCCGATCCGGGAGGACTTCAACCCGAACCTGTACATGGATCGCAAAGAGGTGCGGCGCACCGACCCCTATGAGCATATCTCTGTGGCCACGACGAAGCAGGCGCTGGCCCAGGCAGGTTTGCAGATCACAAGCGATATTGCCGATGACGTCGGCGTCTATATTGGCAGTGGCATCGGCGGCCTGGTCACGCTGCACGAGCAGTTCCAGGTGCTTTTTGAGAAGGGGCCGGACCGCATCAGCCCGTTCTTCATCAATATGATGATTGTGGATGGCGCGCCGGGGCTGGTCTCCATTCTGACGGGGGCAAAGGGGCCGAACTGGGCGGCAGTCTCCGCCTGCGCGACCAGCGGCAACACAATCGGTGAGGCATGGGAGACCATCCGGCGCGGCGACGCGAAGGTGATGATCGCGGGCGGCTCCGAAAAGGGCATTACGCCGATTGCGATGGCTGCCTTTGATAACATGCACGCCCTCTCGCGCCGCAACGACGACCCCCAGGGGGCCAGCCGCCCCTTCGACGCCACCCGCGACGGCTTTGTGATGGGCGAGGGTTCCGGCATGCTCATCCTCGAAGACCTGGAATTCGCGAAGGCGCGCGGCGCGCATATTCTCGCTGAACTGGTCGGCTATGCCGCGACCAGCGACGCTCACCACATCACCGAACCGGCCCCCGGCGGCGAAGGGCTGGTACGCGCCATGCGTCGCGCCCTGCAAAAAGCCGGTCTGCGGCCTGAAGATATCGACTATATCAACGCGCACGGCACCTCAACCCCCTACAATGATCGCACGGAGACGCAGGCCATCAAGACCTGTTTCGGCGACTATGCCTACCAGGTGCCAATCAGCTCCACCAAGTCGATGACGGGGCATACGCTGGGCGCGGCCGGCGCGGTTGAGGCGGTGATCAGCATTCTGGCCATCCAGAACGGCATCATCCCGCCGACGATCAACCTGCACCACCCCGACCCCGAATGCGACCTGGACTACGTTCCCAACGAGGCGCGCCGCGCCACCGTTAACGTCGCCATGTCCAACGTCATGGGCTTCGGCGGCCATAACACCAGCCTGATCTTCAAACGCTACGAAGGGTAGCGCATGTAGGGACGATCTTCAGAATCGCCTGACCGATCGCAGAGAAAAACGAATAGCGAGCATTGTATGGATACTGATTACAGAGATGAAAGCGAGCTGGAAGCGAAGTGGCTTGAGCGTGTGAAGGGCCTGATTAGCATTCTGGAAGGCAGCACGATCAGCGAACTGGAATTGACGGAGGCCGGGACGGAGATCATTATTCGCCGACAGCCGGGGATGATGATGGTCACGGCCCCCCGGCAGGCAAGCATGGTACCGGCGACTGGCGTGATGCCAGCCGCCCCGGCGTCCGCTGCCGCTCGCCCTGCAGCAGCGGAACAGACCGTCGCCGTCACCGCCCCGCTCACCGGCCTGTACTATTCCGCTCCTTCGCCCACCTCACCTCCCTTCGTCTCCGTCGGCGATATGATCCACGTCGGCCAGGTCGTCGCGCTGATCGAAGCCATGAAGGTCTTTAACGAAGTACAGTCAGAGGTTTCGGGTCGCGTCGTCAAAATCCTCGCCACCAACGGCGCCATCGTACAAAAAGGTGAGGCGCTGATGCGCATTGCCCCGGCGTAATATCCTTTCTGTAAAGGTACAAACAGACCAGCCAACGTCGGCCAGCCAACAAACAGATCAGCGAACAAACAGGCCAGCGAACAAACAGGCCACCGGCAAGGGGTGGCCCCAGAAGCGTTCACTTCAGGTCGCCCCAGGCCACCCGCAAGGGGTGGCCCTACTATATACGAGGCGGTCGTGCCGCTGGGGGAGCCGTCGTCTAGAGTAGGGCCACCCCTGGCGGGTGGCCTGCATCGCGCTAGCACGGGCTTCCGTTACCCTTCTGGGGATGGTCCTACTCTATACGTCATACGTCACGTCCGCTTGCTGGTCGTCGTATATAGTAGGGCCACCCCTTGCGGGTGGCCTGTTCGCTCGCTGGCCTGCTTGCGGGTGGCCTACTTGCTCGCTGGCCTGTTCGCTCGCTGGCCTGCTTGCGGGTGGCCTACTTGCTCGCTGGCCTGCTCGCTCGCTGGCCGGCGTTGGCGCGGCTGGCCTGAGGCGAGGTACGCTGGGCTATGAAATCTGAGAGAGCGGGCCGGCGTTGGCGGGGAAGTTGCTGGTGTTGAGTACCTGGATGCCCGCGTGCTGCTGGCCGTTGAAGGGGGTAACGATCGGGCTGGTCGCGCCGGGTTCGCAGCCGAGGTTGAACGGAACTTTCGGGCTGTTGAACCAGAGACCGAGGTGGTACTGGTGCGTGGCCGAGAAGGTGACGGTGCCGCCGGGGGAGACCGAGAAGGTTTCCACGTTGAAGATGCCCTTCACCGTTGCGCTTCCTGCGCCTGTTGAGTCGGTATGGACGTCGCTCTGATACCAGGAGATGCCAAAGGGCGCACCCGGAGTCTGGATGATGAAGAGGTCATAGCCGGTGCTGGGAGCCAGCCCGGAGACGCTCACCTTCATGGTATCATTCAGCGAGCCGGTAGTCACAGTCACCGACGCGCTGGCATGGGGCAGGCAGGCCGAAATGTTGGACGATGAAGGCACCATGCTAAAGGTAAAAGTTTTGCTGGCAACATTTGTCTGGGCAGCAGTAGCCGGTTTGCTGGCGGAACTCAGCGAGTTTGTGAAGGCGGCTCCGTTCACGGAGCAGGCGCTCATCAACACCAGCGCGATCAGCCCCAGGGCCGCCAGCGAGCTTACTTTCCACCAGCGAGTCAAGAACAATGTCATAGGTCTTCTTTCCTTTCGTTTCCTCTCTTTACAAGGCACCCGCGTGCCGTTCAACTTTCCATGAGAGAAGTGTAATGAGAAAGATACAGGCAGGTATGCGCAAGATTACCCATATTTCGAAAAAATCGGAAACAATACCGTATTGCCAGCCAGCGCGGGTAGTGTATAATCGAGGCAATGGCACATCTTGCGCAAAAGGAGGCGGCACGGCATGAAACACCAGACATTCAGTGTCCCTGAACGGGTACTGGCCTTCCTGGCCGGTTTATTTAACCTTGTTGTGGGGCTGGCTTTTTTCTTTCTGCCAGAACTTCATCTTTTCTTTCCTCTCTGGCCAACGTCGATTTCGCCGGTGCTTGATCGCTTCATCGGAGCGATCATTCTGGGCAACAGCGCGGGCGCGTTCTTTCTTGTCTTCCAGCGTGAATGGGCCAGCGTGCGGGCGCTGGCGCTGGTGGCGGTCGTCTATGGCACGCTGGTGGCCCTCGCCCTGCTCTATCACCTGCTCTGGCTTAACGCCAATCCCGTCTTCTGGCTCTACTTCCTGTTCGACATCCCGTTTCTCATCGTCTACTATGTCCTTTTCGTCTACCACGATATCGCGCCCGCGATAAAACGGCGCGGCCAACGTCCTATCTATATAGAAAGTTCGGATATGCGAAGATAGGCTGGAAAGAAATTGCATGCAGGCACCATTGCACCATTTGCTGATCCACTGTCAGGGTTAGAGCCGCTACAGGGTACGCTGCCCCTGGTCGGACGCGAAACAGAGATGCAGCTCTTGCGCGGCGTGCTGGATGTTGTCGCCCTCAACCTGCCGGTGGGAGCGCGCGCTATCACGCTCACCGGCGAGGTGGGTACCGGCAAAACGCGCCTGCTGGCGGAAATGTGCGCGCAGGCCAGAGAACGAGGCTTCCATATCCTCGAAGGGCGCACCTACGAGTCTGGCAACCGCTACCCCTATTTCCCCTTCATCGAGGCCTTGCGCCCGCTCCTGCGCAACATCGACCGCACGCTCCTGCGCGCCTATCTGGGTCTTGATGAAGATGAAGCTGCTAAGAGGCTGGCCGAAGAGCGGCAGAGAAACACTGAAAGCGATGCGGCGATAATTGCGCTCACAGGCGCGCCCCTGGTGGCCGCACTGGCCGCGCTTTTTCCCGAACTGCCTCGTGCGCTGGGCGTGACTCTCATGCCGGAAATCCTTTCGCCCGATCAGCAAAAATTTCGCCTGCTGGACGCAGTAGCGACGCTGCTGGAAAACGCGGCGCGGGAACAGCCCCTGCTGCTCTGCATCGATAACCTGCAATGGGCCGATAGCGCGAGCCTGGAATTGATGCTCTACCTGACGGTGCGCCTGCACGGCAGCCGTGTTCTCCTGCTCGGCGCCACGCGCCCCCCACACAGAGCGGGCATAGCGGAAAACAGGGGCGAGCAGGACGATACGCCGGGCCTGGATGCGGACGGGGGCGCAGCGCCAGAGGCAGCAAAGGCGAGAGAGGCGGTCACCAGAGCTTTGAGCGAACTGGTGCGCCAGCGTCTGTTGCTCATCCTGCCGCTCGGCCCGCTCTCCACAGAGGCCGCGACACAGCACCTGCACGCATTACTGCCCGGCCAGCTTCCTGAG
>Ga0209810_1001251_pt1 | contig 40596 bp, 40 predicted proteins | sample Coa_R1_7_FD_187159 | JGI IMG/M metagenome (GOLD analysis project Ga0209810, IMG submission 187159) | Surface soil microbial communities from Centralia Pennsylvania, which are recovering from an underground coalmine fire - Coalmine... | ecosystem: Environmental > Terrestrial > Soil > Unclassified... | reverse complement strand
TAGCGCACGATCGTTCGAGTCCCGCAACCTCGGCATTACTCCGTAGAAAACGTCCCTAGAATGCTTGTCGCCTGCGTTTCGCAGCTTGGCGGGTTGTTCGCATACACCGGACCTGAGTACGTTACGGTATATGCGGTGTTTGGCGAGAGCGTCGGAATCGGGATGGCGCTGTACGCGACACTACCGCCTACGTTCGGAGGCACGGTAGCCAGAGGCATAGGAAGCGGAGACGGCGCGGACGTCGCTGCGCCCACGGGAATTGCACCGTTTGACGAACCTAAACCAACAATGTCCGGTGATGAAGGACCGTTGCCGATGATTAACTGGCCGATGTTCACCGGGACGCGCGTCGCACCCGGAACCGGATACGCCAGCCAAACCAAGGGAGCGCTAGTAGGTGGCGGTGGGCCGCATGTCGCGATCGCAGAAGGGGAGCTGTCCGACTGACCACCGGCGCACGATGCGAGCAGAGATAATCCGAAAACGCCGATTAACGCGATACGCAAGGTGTTGCGTCTTATTCCCGATAGGCTTCCCACGTCTTCGTCGTTTTCGAAATACCTGCCGGCCCCGCTTGGACAACCGCGTTCAGCGCGCGCCGTGTGCGAGGCGCCGGCCACGCGTATTCGTTACGTGGCCCTTTCCGGATGCATTACGGCGTGGTGCCGGCGAGCTCGACGACGCGCGGTTTGAGATGGAGTTCGTGCAGCACGCGCTCGTAGTCGTCCGCGTCGACTTCGTCCCATTTCTTGCCTAAAAGCGCGAGCAGCGCCGCTTCGACCACGTTCGTCCCGAAAGAGCGCCCTTGAAAATCGGGCGTGGTCGTGATGAGCAGCCGCACGCCGCGCTTGCGCAATTCGTCGACGTCGGCTTGCGTAACGGTGTTAGTCAGGACGATTTTGTCGCGCAGATCGTCCGGCATGAACTGGCGCATGAAATGAAAGTCGCCTGCGATGACGTCGGCATCGTGGTAGTACTGCGGGTATTTAGGCTGCGGCGGCTTGTCTTGCTTCTTGCCGGTAGGATAGAAAAACTGAAACGGCAGCTTGCACGCGTCGGGCAAATACTTCTCCGCCATCTCTTCGAACTCGTGCAGGCCTTTCACCGGCTTGTCGAGATCCAGCGCGAAGATGAAATCGCCGAACAGCACGTCGGCGCCCGCGTCGACCAGCGCTTGCGCCATGCCGAAGCGATCCAGCGCGCTGACCATCAGCACGTGCTTGCCTTGCAGATCGATGCCCAATTCGTCATGCATGAAACGGACCGCTTCCCGTTCAAGCGTGTTTTTCAATCCGCTGCCGTCGACCACCGGCGTTACCTTGGCCGCTTCGAGCAGGCGCAAGCCGTCGCGCAGCGCGTAGCGGTGCTTTCCGGCATAGAGGTACACATCGATGCCGCCCAAGCCGATCGCGTCCACTTTCCCGTCGAGTTCGCGCACTTTCGCGATTGCGGCGTCGAGCTTTCCGTCCGTGCCGATGCGCGAGATGTCGAACTGTTCGCCTACCAGCGTCACTATCGCGTGATGATCGCGCGAGCTGCTGCCGAGCGAAACCGAAACGACCTTCTTCAAGCCACGACGCCCTTGCGCCGTTCCTCGGCGGCCCCGCGTATCGCCGTGATTTTTTCGGGCGTGATCGCCGCATCGAAGGCACGCATGTCGGCCAGCGTGAAGCCGCAGCGGCTGGCCATCTGCTCGATTTCGATGACTTTGTTCACGTCGATGCCGCGCCCGAGCGTGTAGGCTTCGAGCCGGTTTTCGAGGGCGAGCACCATCGTTTCGCTCATGCATGCCAGCGCCGTCCCCGGTGGTAAGTTGAGATCGAAGTCCTGACCGGGTTCGCGCACCCGCTCCATGCGCGGGCTGCCCGGTAATTTCATGTTGCCGCCTTCGATCACCAGCACGTCGGGACGCAGCTCCGCCACGCGGCGGCTGACGTCGTGCGGCAGCGAGAGCTCGCATACCACCGCGCCCGTTTGCAAATCTTCGGGTTGAATCACGTCCTGAGTAGAACTCGTCGCGGTAAGAATGAGACGCCCCTGGCGCACCGCGTCGGAAACGTCGGTCGTATAAGAGGAGCTGCACGGCAGTTCGTTTTTGATCGCATCGTGGAACTTCGCCAGCCGCGTGTTGTTGCGCGCGACGAGGACGAGGTGCCGCACCTTCGGCGCTATCAGTTTGGCGCACGCCGATCCGATTGAACCGGTCGCTCCGACCACCACGGCGGTCGCATCGCGCGTGTCGATGTGCATCTCCTGCGCGCCGCGGAACAAGCTCTGAATGCCGGCCGCGATCGTGAGCGAATTTCCGGTCGTGACCGGAATGGGCGAGCGTTGCGCGACCGTGACCCCGCCGTCGCCGACGACGCCCGTAAACGCGCCCAATCCGGCGATTTGCGCGCCGAGTTCGGTGCCGATTTCGATGGCACGCACGATGCGCTTGTATACCTCTTCGCGCGGAAAGTCCATCATCTGCTCGGGAAGCAGCGATGCGGAGACGAACCACCCTTCCGTTTCGCGGCCGTCCGGCGTGCGAACGCCGGTGACGTGCGCCGCGGCCCACGGCGGCATCCATTCCATGATCTTCCGAATGATGGGGGCGCCTTTGCCTTTCGCGCTGGGCTCGTAGCGAGCCACGTCTTCGAGAGAGAGGGGATGAACGACGAAACAAAACTTGGGGACGTGCGTCGTGCTCATAGACTCTCCGCCTCAGCCTTGCACTCCGCTTCGCGTTTGAGCGCCGCAAGCATCATGTCGCTATTTTCCCGGACTTTTCGCTCCAGCGTCGGGCCGATGAGCTCCGCCAGCGTCGGCACGCCGAAGTCGTAATCCACGCCGAGCACGACGTGCGTTTCGCCGCCGTTTTCGGAAAACTTCCAGCTGCCTTCGAATTTGTCGAGGTCGCCTTCGAGCAGTTTGTAATCGATACGGAGAGCGTCGTCGTCGAAGCGGTCTTCTTCCGTCCACTCGATGGGCGCTTCCTCGACCAGGGTTTTCCATCGCGTCAGCACGCGATCGTGACGGCGTTCCAGGACGGTAACCGCTTCGACGTCCGGCATGAACTGCGGAAAGCGTTCCTGATCTTTTGCCAATTCGTAGACGATGCGAGCGGGAGCGGCGATCACGATCGACGTTTCAACGTACGGCATTCGGAATTACAGCGCGCCGAGTTTCTCCCGGGCAGTGGCCAGGCCTGCCTCGAGCGCGTCGAGCGCGCGCCGCACTTCGCTTTGCGTAACGACCAGCGGCGGCTCCAAACGGATAACGCTCTGCATGTTGAGCGTCCAGGCCGCCGTTACGCCGCGCTTGACCATCTCCGGGATGATCCAGCCGCCGTATCCTTCACTGGTGAGTTCGACGCCGACGAGCAAACCCAGACCGCGCGCTTCTTTCACGATCTCCGGGTAACGCTGCGCCAGCGATCTCGCACCGGCAAGCAGCTCTTCGCCGCGCAGGCGCGCGTTTTCAACGAGGTGCTCGTCTTCGAGCACGCTCATCGCGGCGAGCGCCGCAGCGCAAGCGAGCTCGTTGCCGCCGAACGTCGAGGTGTGCATCACCGGATCTTTTGCGTAGGCGGCATTCCACACGCCCGGACGCGCGATGTACGCACCGACCGGAATGACGCCGCCGGAAAGCCCTTTCGCAAGCGTCATGACGTCGGGAACGACGCCGTCGCGGTTGCACGCGAAGGTCATGCCGCAGCGGCCCAGGCCGGTCTGCACTTCGTCTGCGATGAACAGCGCGCCGGTGCGATCGCAAATCTCGCGCACCGCGCGCAGATATCCCGGCGCCGGCACGTGTACGCCGCCTTCAGCCTGCACCGGTTCCACGACGAACGCTGCCGCGTCGCGCAGCTCCGCTTCCAACCCTTCGACGACGCCGTACTCCACGTGCGCGACGTCCGCGAGCAGCGGCAGGTACGCGTTGCGGAAATACTCGCGGCCGCTTGCCGAAAGCGCGCCGAGCGTCTTGCCGTGATAGGCGTTGCGCGTTGCGACGATCTTGCGGCGCTTCGTGGCGGCTCGCGCCAGTTTGATCGCGCCTTCGACTGCCTCGGCGCCGCTGTTGGCGAAAAATGAAATCTGCAGATCGCCGGGCGCAAGCTCCGCGAGCCTTTTGGACGCGCGGCCGAGCATGACGTTGAACATCGTCTTCCCCGAGAGCGCCATCAGTTCCATCTGATTCTTCACCGCTTCCAGCACTTTGGGATGGCTGTGCCCGAGCGTGAAAACGCCGTAGCCTCCGGCAAAATCCAAATACGCCTTGCCGTTGTGATCCCAAATGGTGCAGCCTTGCGCGCGCACTTCGACGGGGCTGCCCGAGACTTTCATGACGCGCGCGAGCGGCGGGTTCACGTACGTCTTGTAATTTTCGTACGTTTCGTCGAACAGCGCTTGCGGCGACGCCGCGCCGTACAGTCCGTCGACGATGTCGCCGCGCATCATGCGGCCGCCGCGCGCTCCAGCGAAGCGATGACTTCTTCCACAACGTCGATCACTTCGTTCGCACGATCCAGATGCATGATGCGCTCGCGCAGCACGGCCGCGCCCGGAATGCCTTTCAAATACAGCGCGAGATGTTTGCGCATCTGCGGAACGGCGCGGGTTTCGCCGAGTTCATCCACCATGGTTTGATAATGCACCCGAATCGCATACCGTAGCCGGTCGGCCGGCGAGGGTTCCGGCTGCGCTGCGCGCCCCTCCATCAAATCGCGAATCTGCGAGATCAGCCAAGGATTGCCGAGCGTCGCGCGTCCGAGCATGATCGCATCGACGCCGCTCTCGCGCATGCGCCGCATCGCTTCGTGCGGTTCGTCGAGATCGCCGTTGCCGATCACCGGAATGTCGACGCTTCGTTTGAGCCGTTTGATGTGGTCCCAGTCGGCGCTGCCTTTGTAGAACTGCTTGGCGGTGCGCGCGTGCAGCGTTACGGCTTTCACTCCCGAGTTCTGCGCTCGGCGCGCGACCTCGACGTAGACGAGTTTTTCCTCGGTCCAGCCGAGCCGCATCTTCATCGTCACCGGACAATCCACGGCCTCCACGACCGCTTTCATGATTTGCTCGCAGCGATCGACATCACGCAAGCACGCCGAGCCGCCGTTGATCTTCGTGACTTTGGGAGCGGGGCAGCCGAAGTTGATGTCGACGATGTCCGCGCCGCATTCGCGCACCATTTTGGCGGCCTTTGCCATCACGTCGGGATCGTCGCCCCACAGCTGCGTGCTTACGGGCTTTTCCAAGCCGTGCTGATCGATCATCTCCATCGTGCGTTTTGCGCTCGACGCGTATTGCAGCGCATTGGCGGAGACGAATTCTGTCACGGTCAGCCCGAGGCCGAACGGCTTGTAGAGCGCGCGCATGGTGCGGTTGGTCACGCCCGACATCGGTGCCAGCACCAGGGGCGGCCAGATTTCGTGCGGACCGATGACCAGCGGGGCGACGGTCGGGCAAGCCATACGGAGCGTAGTATAGCACGGCCCGCCAGCCCCAGCCTGCGGGCTTTCGCGGCGGCGCGCCTACGCGCGGCGGTGCGCCCGGTAGTACCGCTGCAGGCCGATGAGGCTCAAATGCGGGTTCACTTCGCGAACTATGCTCGTGTGGCGCGCGACGACCTCCGCCATGCCGCCGGTCGCGATCACCGGCGCCTCCGTCTCCATTTCCGCGCGCATCCGCGCGACGAGCGCCTCGGTTTGCCCCACGAAGCCGTAGACGATGCCCGACTGCAGCGCCGAAATCGTGTCCCTGCCGATTGCGCGCCGCGGCGCCTCCAGCGAAATCTGGGGGAGCTTCGCGGTACGCCCCACGAGCGCGTCGATCGAGACGTTGATCCCCGGCGCGATCGCCACGCCCTGATAGTCGCCGTTCGCGGCGATCGCCATGAACACCGTCGCCGTGCCGTAGCTCACCACGATGAGCGGCGCACCGTACAGTTCGCGCGCACCGATTGCGGCGGCGACGAGATCCGCGCCGACTTCGCCGGGCCGTTCGGTGGCGACGCGCATGAGATTTTGGCGATGCGGCTTGAAGAAGAGCGCTTCGCATCCGAAGTAGCGCCGCGCCGCGTGTTCCAATGCCTGATCGAGTTTCGGCACGACGCTGGCGACGACGACGGCTTGCACGTCGGACGGGCGCAAATCCGCCGTAGCGAACAGCTGCGAAAAGAAGACGCCGTACTCGTCGGCGGTTCGTTTCGATTCCGTCGTGACGCGCCAGGACTGCAGCAGCTCGCTGCCGTCCATGGCAAAGCATCCCAGCTTCGTTTCGGTATTGCCGACGTCAATCGTGAGCAGCATGCGTCTTCGTCCGAAGCTCCTCGATGCAATCGAGCAATCGCGCCGCCAGCACGCGCTTGGAGGCCTCGCCGAGCTCCCGTCTTCCGTCCGCTCCCCAAAGCACCGTGAGCGCGTTGCGCTGCGCTCCCCACGCGCGCCCATCCGAGACGTCGTTCACGACGATCGCGTCCAAGTGCTTGCGCGCGAGTTTTTCGCGCGCGTTTTGCTCGTGGTTTTCGGTCTCCGCCGCAAAGCCGACGAGGAACGCGCCGCCCTTGCGTTTGCCAAGCTCCGCGAGGATGTCCGGATTGCGGACCATGCGAACCGCGAGCTCCTCGGCGCCGTCTTTCTTTACTTTCTGATCCGCGCGGCGCTCGGGGCGCCAGTCCGAAACGGCGGCAGTCGCCACGATCAGATCGCAATCCGCCGCGTGCTGCGTTACTGCTTCGAACATTTGCTGCGCGGTTTCGACGCGCAGCGTTTCCACGCCGGCAGGCGGGTCCAAATGCGTCGGCCCCACAATCAAGCGCACTTGCGCACCGCGCTGCGCCGCTTCGCGCGCGAGCGCGACGCCGGTTGCTCCCGTTGAGGGATTGCTGACGTAACGGACGGGGTCGAAGGGTTCGCGCGTGGGCCCGGCCGTGACGGCGACGCGCACGCCGCGCATCGCCTGCGTGCGGTGCAGCGAAGACTCCAGCGCTTCGACCAAGCGTTCTTCCGATGCAAGACGCCCGATGCCGGACTCACGCTCGGCGAGAAAGCCGCGCTCCGGCTCGATGATGACGTATCCCCGCTCCTCCAAAACGCGCAGATTCTGCTGGGTGGCTTCGTTGCGGTACATCGCGTCGTTCATCGCCGGCGCCAGCAGCACGGGAATGCGCGCCGCGAGCAGCGCGGCCGTGACGAGATCGTCGGCGATGCCGTGCGCGAGTTTCGCGATGACGTTCGCGGTCGCGGGCGCGACGAGCGCTACTTGCGCTTCGCGCACCAACCGGATGTGCGGAATGCGTTCGGGCGCGTCCCAAAGCGAAGCGAACACCGGACGCGCGGTCAGCGACGCAAACGTGAGCGGCGCGATGAACCGCTCCGCTTCCGCCGTCATCATCACGTCCACAATCGCGCCTTTTTGTACGATCGTGCTCGTCAGCGCCGCCGCTTTGTATGCCGCGATGCCGCCCGTCACGCAAAGCAGAACGCGCGCGTCTTTCACTGCACCATCACGTTGTCGATCAACCGCGTATCGCCGAAGCGCGCGGCGCCGATGAGAAAAGCCGGCGGCAGCAATCGCTCCTGCGGCGCGAAACCGGCCATGTCGACGAGGTCGAGGTAGTCCCAGCGTCCCGGCGGCAGCAGCAGTTCCATCGCATGCGCGCGCGCGTCCGCTGCATCCTTGCCGTCGCGCAGTTCCTGCAGCATCGCCTGCAGCGCGCGCTGCAAAGACGGAGCCGCGGAGCGCTCTTGCGCATTCAAATACACGTTGCGGCTGGACAGCGCGAGCCCATCCTCCTCGCGCACGGTTGGGACGATTTCCACGCCTACGTCGAAGTCGAGATCGCGCACCAATTTTCGTACGACGGCGGTCTGCTGCGCGTCCTTTTGTCCGAGAAACAAGACGTCGGGCCGAATGACGTTCAGCAATTTCGTGACGATCGTGGCGACGCCGCGAAAATGCGTGGGCCGAACCGCGCCTTCGTACCTCGTCGCCATCTCGCCGACGTCGACGCTCGTCGAAAACCCGGGCGGATACATCGTTTGCGTATCCGGCGCGAAAAGTACGTCGATACCGGCCGCGCGAAGCTTTTCGCGATCGCCTTCGTAGTCGCGGGGATAGCGCTCGAAATCTTCACCGGGTCCGAACTGCATGGGGTTCACGAAAACGCTGACGGCCACGGCCGCGCAGCGTTCGCGCGCAGTTCGAACCAAACGCAAATGCCCCGCGTGCAGCGCTCCCATCGTGGGGACGAATCCAACCGGGCGGGGCAAAACCGCCAGCCTCTCGCGCGCGGCCGCAACCGCCGATGCGACCTGCATGAACGTCAGCGCCGCGTGACCCGAAGCACGGTGCGTCCGACTTGAAACGGCGCGCCGAGCTGCAGCGGTTCTTCATCGGTGAGCGCGCGATCTTCGATGCGCGTGCCGTTGCGGCTTTTGAGATCCGCAAGCATGAGTGTGCCCGCTTGCGTGCGCAATCGGGCGTGACGCCGCGACACGTAGCGATCCAGTGTGATGCATGCATCCGCAAGTGTCTCGTCCCGGCCGATGACGATCTCCTCATCGAACGCCCACGTCTTGCCGTCTAGGGGCCCGCTTAGAACCTCGAGCAGATAAGAGCCGGACATGGCGGCACGGGCTTCTCTCTCAGAAATGGGGTACCCTGGGTTTTGCACAGGGGAGTAATTAACAAATCCGAAACACCGGACGATACACCCTTAGTGACGCTAAGGATTTCTGAGCCGGGCGCTGGGGCGGGGATGAACGACAGAATCGACGAGTTGCTGCACCTGATCGAGGTTGAACCGGAAGCATTGCGCGAAGCCGAGTTTCTTCAGGCGCAAGCGATTCTGGAAACCATGGTCGGCAAGACGGTGACCGCCGCCGAGCTCGAGGAAACGCGGATCGTCATCACGACGTCCGACGGCAACAAGTATTTCTTCTACGGATTTTTAGGCGAAGGCGCCGATTAACAACGCTTAAGCGCGAGCGCGCTGCTGCAGCTCGTGAATGTATTCAACGATGGCACTTTGATCGGCCGCGGCAATCTGCGTGAACGCGACGCCGTGGGCGAACTGCTGCTTGCCGGCGTCGAAGAATGAAAGCACCACGCGACCGCGCACCATCATTTCGTGTCCGCCGTCGGGTAAGGTGAAACGCAACGTTACGTTTTGTCCCGCGCTCAGGTCGTTCTTGGTGATGACGCGCACGCCGCCGCCGCTCAGATCGACCGCACTGCCGTACATCACGAGCTCTTCACCCGGCACGATAACGGTGACCGGAAAGTCGACCGATGCGCGGAAGAAGCGCCGCTGCTGCGGGGAGCCCGATTGCTCTGTCGTCACTGCGGGGTACCCGTTCGTCCCTAGTGCGAAGGAACCTGCGCGACCGCCTGCGCAGCGCGCATCGCACCCACCATCGCGTGCTCCACGATCACGCCGCCCTGCAGATACACTTCGAACGGCTCGCGCAGCGGGGCATCGCACGAAAGCTCGATCGTAGCGCCGCCGATGAACGCTCCGCTCGACATCACCACCTGCTGCACGTAGCCCGGAACGCTTCCCGCTTCCGGCCGGAAGCGTGCGTTAACGGGCATCGCCGTTTGTAACGCTTGTGCAAAACGCAGCACGTTCTTCGCATCTCCCAGGCGAATCGCCTGAACGACGTCGGTGCGATGCGCGCCCGCGCGCGGGTTTACTTCAAAGCCGAGCTCGGAGAAGAGCGCCGCTGCGAAATCCAATCCGCGGAGCGTCTGTTCGACGATGAGCGGCGCGAGAAACAACCCTTGAATGAAGTTGCGCCCGAAGCCCAGCGTGGGACCCAATGCGTCGCCAAGACCGGGCGCGTAATGCCGCGCGGCCACGCGTTCGACGAGATCCGCGCGGCCCGCAACGTACCCGCCGGCGGGCGCCAGCGCCCCGCCCAAGTTTTTAATCAGCGAACCCATCACCAAATCCGCACCGGCGTGCGTAGGTTCGCGCGCCTCCACGAGTTCGCCGTAGCAATTATCCACCAGAATCGCCACGTCCGGGCGGGCGCGTTTTATCGGGGCGAACGCGCGCTCGCATTCGGCAATGCTCACCGAGTTCCGCGGCGCGTAGCCGCGCGAACGCTGAACGAACACCGCCGCAATGCTGCAATCTTCAAGCGCGCGCTCAATCTCCGCTGGGTCAAAGATCTCGCCCACACACTCGTCATGGCGAGCCTGTCGCCCCTCGACAGGCTCGGGATGACGAGTAAGGAGCGGTAGTTCGGAATACCGCATCCCGCTTTCGACGAGATTGTGCGGCGCTTGCAAAATCGCATTGCGCAGCGTGTCGTACGGCGGGCCGGTGATGCTGAGCAGCGTTTTCCCCGGGGGAACGATCGCGGCCAGCGCCGTGACGATGGCGTGCGTTCCGCTTACGAACGAAAGGCGCGCGAGAGCTCGCTCGCAGCCGAAGATGCGCGCCAGCAGCGATTCGTATCGCGCGCGAGGGGCGTCGTCGTACCCGTATCCGGTTGAACCGGAAAGATCGCTTTCGTCGACGCCTTCGGCGAGGAATGCCGCGAGCACGTTTGCCTTGACCTGCACCTGCGCATCGTATAGCAGTTCGCGCGTTCGGTCATGCGCGCGTTTCGCGGCGCTGCGCACCGGCTCCCCGATCCCGAAGCGATCGCAAAGCAGGTCGATCATTTCAGGCGGGCGCGCGTGAAGCTTCGTGCCGTTCGTAGGCGCGCACGAAGGGTAAATAGACCGCCGTCGCGACTGCAATGTTGAGCGCAACGAGCGCGGCAGCTCGCGCGTCGAGCGTCGCCAGGTACGTCGAAGCGATGCTGGGGATGCCGGACGGAACGTAAAGCGCCGCTCGCGCGACGAAGCCGTGCGCGACCGCCGCGTACGTAATCGTTGCGAGCAGCAGGGGCACAAGCGTGAACGGAATCGCTAAATACGGGTTGAGCACCACCGGCAAACCGAAGATCAGCGGTTCGTTGACGTTGAAGATCGCCGGCAAGATCGTCAGCTTCCCAAGCTTCCGCAGACGCTGCACTTTCGAAAATGAGAGCAAAGCCGCGACGGGCAGCGTAGCGCCGGCACCTCCCGGAAACACGAAAAGAAAGAGCGACACGACCACGATATGCGGCAGCGCCGCGTGGCGGCTGAACGCCGCGGTATTCTGCAGCTGCAGCGTAAGATAGACCGGCGTTACGATCGCCGCGAGCGTTGCGGGGCCGTGGATACCGAAGGTCCACAGCAGCGTCTCCGCGAGCGTGATGAGAATCAGCGCGGCATACGTATCGCCCAGCATGCCCAAAGGTTTGAGCGACGCGATGAGCGCGTTTCCGAGCGAGAAATGCAAGTGGTAAAGCGTTGCGGCAACGACGAGTACCGCCACGATCGCAATCCCATCTGCCGCTATGCGTGGCCCGGCGAGGCGCCGCAGTCCGGTGCACGCGCCCGCAACGATCGATGCGACGACGATCGCCAGAAAGAGCCCGCTTTCGCCGACGCGATGCAGATAGCCGAGTACATCATCCGGTGCAAACGGGCGCGGCAGCGCGAGCGCAAAAGCGCACGACGTGCCCGCCACGACCGCGGCGCGTGAAAGATTGAGACGAACGGCAAGGCGGTACGCAAGAATCGCCGCAAGCGCGACCGCCATGACGCCGAACGCCGGCAGTTCGGCCAGCGAAATGCGCGTCAGCGCCGCGGAAAGGAACGCGCCGCGCGCAGGCACCAGCGCGACGAACGCAGCAAGGCCGGCAGCGAGGCCGGCCAAGCTCCAAGGCAGCGCTTCACGCACCGCCAGAAGAGGCGGTGCTTGCGCGATGCTGCTACAACTTGCGAACCACGGCTTCGACGCGGCCGACGAGAGTGACATCGGTGCAGTAGATTGGCTCCATGGCCGCATTCTCCGGCTGCAGGCGGATGCGGCCTTCCTCACGGTAGAAGCGCTTTACGGTCGCCTCGCCGTCGACCATCGCGACGACGATTTCACCGTTGTTTGCCGTGCGCTGCGGCCGCACGACGATGAGATCGCCGTCGAGAATTCCCGCTTCGACCATCGAATCGCCCTGCACGCGCAGCATGAAATTCTCGGAGCCCCGCGCGAACGACGCGGGCAGCACGAATTCGTCTTCGATATTCTCCTGCGCGGTAATGGGCACGCCCGCGGCGACCTTGCCGATGACCGGCATGACGACGGTCTCCGGCACGGGAGAGCCGCTCGGCTGCACTTCGCTTCGGAGCGCGCGGGGTTTCGTGGGATCGCGGGTGATGAAGCCGCGGCGCTCGAGCGTTTTCAGATGCGCGTGAATGGTGGACGAGGAGGAGAGCCCGACGCGCTCCCCGATCTCGCGGACCGACGGCGGATAGCCGCGTTCTGCCGTAAACTGCCGGATGACCTCGAGAATGCGCCGCTGGCGCTCAGTGGTCTCTTCCATCGATCCTCCCCCGGGCAATCTGCTAATCATGCCATGCGTATGGCATGCGTTGACCGTATAACGGTACCATAAACGCCTCGAGAAGGCAAACATATGTTCGAGCCACTATTGACAGACCAAGAAGCGCCCGTGGTAAAATCTAGGGGACGAACACCCGTTTGGCCCAATATCTAGACTCAGTAGTGTCCCGAACGAACGTTCGTCGCAAGATACAGCAAGGAGTAGACGATGGTGGGCAAGCGTAGACGATTCACCCTTATGCCGGTCATCTCGCTGGCGGCGCTCAGCCTAATGGTCACGCTGCCCGCGCTCTCCAGTATGCATCTGTACGCGGCGGCTCCGCAGCGCTTCGCTACCGTTATCGTGCGCCCCGGCGACACGCTGTGGAGCATCGCGGCTTCGCACACTTCGAGTTCCGGCGACGTCCAAGAAACGATCGACCGGATCACGGAAGTGAACCACCTTAGCGGCGTGGCTCTTCAGCCGGGCGAACGCCTCCGCGTCCCCTCCTTCTAATTCCCACCAACCTCGCCGTCATCCCGAGCTTGTCGAGGGACGAGGGACGACGAAAGAACCACACGCGTGACGAGGGGTCGAGCTCGCCGAGCCCCAGTATTTCAGGGGCGCAGGGCCCTTTCGAGCGCCTTAGGCTCCCGCGAAATCGCGAACAGCAACACGCGTGCAGCCTCCGATGGCTGCTTGCCCCTGCTCCCACTCTTGAATAGTTCGTAATGACAGGCGTACCGAGCCGCAAACTGATCTTGCGTAAGGCCAATGCGTTCCCGAATCACGCGTACATCTACAATGGGAACGGCGCGAGTGGTTGTGGTCGGCTCCCAATCTCCATAACCTTCTTGAGATTTCCACGCCAAAATCTGTTTTTCATTAGGCGACTTTACTCGTGCACGATCAACACGGCCTTCCCCGATTTCCTTACTCTTCTTGCGGATAATGCTCGTTGCACATACGCCTTTCTTGCCGAGAGGACGGCCACGCGGCGATAATCCGGCGCGCGCTTCAGCGCGGGGTCCAAACGACCGCTATCATCAATCCTTCAACTTTGCCGATTGCAACGTACCGTGCCTCACCGTACTCCCGGCGAAGCCGCCGGTTTCCACGGCATCATAATACGCTTCTGGCGTATCCGTCTACAGCGTAGTGCAGCATTACGCATTACATTCGTGGTGCAGTGGTGCATGGCACGAACCTGTGTGCGCCGTGGCTCGACAAGGCTCGCCATGACGAGTGTGGCTTAGCGTTTGGTGACGAGAATGACGCTGTGGCCGGCATGATCGGTGAGAAACGCGAGGCCCTCCATCATCCAGCCGTCGAGTCCGCCGTGCGAGTGTTTGGCGACCTCGCGCACGACGTGAACGCGATCTTTCAGCCACGATAATTCCGAACGCGTCGTCGTGGGCCAGATCGCGATCTCGCAATCTTCACACTGGTAACCGTTCGCCATGCGCGCGACTTCCACGCCGTAACCAAAGGGCCCCCGCGTTTGCGGAGGCCCTTCGTTTCGCATGTGCGAGTTACGCGTATTCGATTCTAGAGTTTGATCTTGAAGTCGAGGAACGCGTTGAACGGCAGGTGGCTGATGCCCGGGTAGTACGACTGCGCCTGGAACGGCTGAATCGAATCGCCCGGATTGTAGTTGTTGCCGATCGGGTTGATGCCGACGCCGGAATACCCGCCGCCGTAGCCGCAGACCCAGCTCTTCTTGATGCCCGGAGGATTGGTCCAAGCACCGCCGCTGCCGCCGAAGCAGCCGTCGTAGATGTTGGCAAGCGTCAGCACTGCGCTGATACGCGGGCTTACATCGTACGTCACCTGTCCGGAGATGGTCAGTCGAGCCGGAGCCGTGAAGCCGCCGACCGGATCGAATTTACCGGTCGCCGGATTCGGGATTGGGATGGAATACAAGCCGCCGCACGTCGTGGCGTTATACGGATTGCCGCCCGGGGCACCGTTCGGATACCGCGGATCGCTCGACGGGCTGCCGGCGAGAACGCCGGTGCAGGTCGAGGGGTCAACGCCGAGCGTCGAGATCGGATAGCCCCACTTGGAGCCGGCCGAGAGCTGGAACGCCGGGGTGATTGCCCACCGGTCGTGCTTGTAGTTCAGGACCAGCGTTGCGACGTGCGGTGCAACGAACGAGCCGTAGTTGCCCGCGCCCGGAGCCGGGCCGGCAAACAGATCGTACGGTGCGTATTGACCGAACGGATCGTAGAACGTGGCCGGAGCCGAATTCCAGTACGGGTTGGCGATGTCGCCGGCCGCACAGGAGGTCACGCCTACGCCCGCAGGCGTGTAGCACGGGAACGCTGCGTTCGTCGAGGCGCAAACCGGGAGACCGAATTGCGTCGACGAGGCCGCGCTGCCGCTGCCGCCGTTCGACGGGTTGCACGCGCTGGTGAACCCGTTGTACTTGCCGATTTGCTGGTCGATCGTGGTGATCGGCGTCGCACCGTTCGGAGCCGCCGCGTACTTCACGTACGCGTTGGTGTAGGTGTACGAGAGCAGTCCCGAAAGGCCGTTCCGGTTGAAATCGCCCTTCTGGAACTCGAACTCGACACCGTTCGAGGTTTGCTGGCCGACGTTCAGACCGGACACGAAGTTCGTCTTGAGATCAAGGTAGAACTGCTGGATCTGGTCCTTCGTCTTACGGTAGAACGGCGTCACTTTGAACGACATGTCCGTACCGCGGAACTGATGTTCCCACGAAACGTCGGTGTTGTACGAGAGTTCCGGAACGATGTGATGCGTCGGCGCGGTGAAGCCGAGGATCAGGAAGTTCCGGTTCGTACGGGGCAGGTTCTGGTTCAGTGCGTCGTACTGTTCGAACGCAGCATTCGGTGCTTGGTCGTATTCACCGTAGCTGAAGCGCACGACGTTGAACGGATTCACGGTGTACGTGAAGCCGACGCGCGGCTGGAACACGGTGTACGTCTGCGTGTTGCTGACGTCCGTTACGTTCGCCGGTGCGAAACCGGCGGGGCACGGCGCACCCGGTGAGGGCAGCTCTTGGTTCTGTCCGACCGTGCTCGACGTGTTGCCGACGCAGTAGGATTGGTTGAACGCGTTCGTCCAGAACGGACGCGTGCCGATGTCGGTGCGGCTCGGCACGTACTGGAAGCTGTCGTAACGCAGCCCCAGGTTGATGTGGAGCGCATCGCTCGGATCCCATTCGTCCGTGATCGAACCCGAAGCAAACTTCGGCTCGACCGTGTTGTAACGGCCTTGGAAGCCGTTGTCGGCAATCAGCCACGTGCAAGGCGCGCCGCCGCAGGAGGCTGGTGCCGCAGGCATCGTGCCGGCAGCCAAGCCGCCGACGCTGACGTGAGCCGCACCGGCATCGCAGTTCGCGGGAAGGCCCGTCGAATCGTAGCAGATACCGTTGGTCGGGTTCGCGGAACTGACGAGCACGGCTGCGCGCGTGCCGGCGCCGAAGAACATCGTCGTATTGTTCATACGAAGCGACGTCGCATCGGTGTACGACGCCTGCAGTTGCAGCAGGTTCTTCGGATTGAGCTGCTTGGCGAACGTGCCGCTTACGCCGCGCGTGTGCGTGGACAGCTCGTAGTCAGTCGGGATGCTTCCGGTGAAGGCATCGTTCGCGCTGTTCGGGCCCCAGTTGAACCAGTTCGAATACACGGTGTAGCCGTACAGACGCAGGTACGCATCGGAACCGAAGTTCTTCTGGTACTGCAGCTTGACCATACCGATGGAATTGTCGATCGAGTCTTGCTGGGACAGCGGAATGAGTCCGCCGTTGGCAAGCGATGCGGGAGCCGACGGGAAGCCGTAGTTGATGACGGATCCCGGCACGGCGCCGCCGGGGTTGACGGTCACGCCGAGCGGGCCCGTATAGACCTGCGAGGCGGGATACGTCGGCAGCGGCACGCCGGCTTCAGCATAGAACGCCGGCGAACCCCAGTCGCTCGGGCTGAGGTGATCCATGGTCTTGAGATCCGAAGCCTGATAGAGCAGCTGCAGATCGTCGCGACCGCCGTCGTAATGGTGCGGAATCGCGAAGTGGAAGTTCGCCACGTTTTCACGATCCGTGATCAGCTGGAGCCCGTTGTAATTGAACGGCCCCATGACGAACCACGGCTCGAAGTTGCCGCCCATGTACGCGCCCGCGCTGTTGTAGCAGCCCGGAAGCGCCGGCGACGGAGCCGGAGGCGCGGGACAGCCCGTGAACGGCGTGCCCCAGAGATTCTGGAGCGAGGCGCCTTCACTGTTGTCCACCGTGCGGTACGCCTGGTTGTAACCGCCGATGCCCGCGTAGTACGAGAACGTCCGGTTCGGCGTGGCGCCGCCGGCTTCGACCATCGCCTTGTGATAGAAGGCCGGTCCGCCCAGGGCGAGGTCGGCATTGCCGAAGCCCGGATAGGTGCCGGTCTTGATCACTTGGTTGATGAAACCGGAGAGGCCCTGGCCTTCCGAGTTGGCCGGATTGGCGCCGGTGTAGACCTGGACTTCTTGCTGTCCGAGTGCCGAGGCCGTATTCGAGGGATAGTTGTCGAACGCGCGGTTTACCGGAACGCCGTCGACCTCATAACCGACTTGGTCGTAGTCGCCGCCGCGGATGTAAACCGTCTGATACCAGCCCGCGCCGCCGACCGGCACATACGCGCCGGGCATCGTTGCGATGGCTGAGTACGCTTGATCGAGGCTGCCGCCGCCGCCGAGGCCCGTGACCTTGGCTGCGGTGCTCGCGTTGACCGAATACACGTCCGACGTGGTCCCCGGCCGAACGAGCGCACCCGCGGCACGCGAGGTGACGCGAGCGATCGTCTTCAGCTGAGGTGTCGTCGTGAGCGCCAGCGTCTGCGTTTGGTCCGCGAAGACCGTTACGCCCGCCAGCGAGGTGGGGGTATACCCGTCTTTCTCGATCGACACGGTGTACGTGTCCGGTGCGAGACTGAGCAGGGTGAAGTGACCCCCGGCATCCGTCGTGGTCGATGAGGACTGAGACGGTGAAACGGCCGTGACTTTCGCGTCTGCGACCGGTTTACCGTTCGAACTGTCCGTCAGCGTACCCGTGATGTTGCCGGTGGTGCCCGCCAGTGCCCATGTTCCCTGGGCAAGCATTGCCAGCACGATCATCACGGCCACGAACGCATGCCGCAGTCTGAGTTTTGGCATGGTTCCTCCTATTGGAGAGCCTATGTTTGTTCGTTGGTGTTACAGCCGTGGGGGCATGCGGACAGAAGTCGCTCCCCCGCGACTTAGCGCAAGTGTTCTTTTCACGCTTTCTTAATCCTCTGAGAGCTTTCTGAGAGGCCAGGCCCTCAGGAGGATAGGACCGGCATGCGCTGCGCGAGCAGCGCCGGGATCTGCGAGGGGCGGTCTGCCACCGGCACACCCGCCGCCTTGAAGGCGTCGACCTTGCTTTGCGGCGTGCCGAATTTACCCGAGATGATCGCGCCGGCATGGCCCAGCGACTTGCCCGGCGGGGCGTTGCGGCCGCCGATGAACGCTACGATGGGCATGTCCGGGATATGATCTTTAATGAAGGCGGCGGCGTCTTCCTCATCGGAGCCGCCGATTTCGCCGCAGAGCACCAGCGCTTCGGTTTGCGAATCGTTCCGGAATTCGCGCAGGCACTCCACGAACGTCGTGCCGATGATCGGGTCGCCGCCGATGCCGACCGCGGTCGATTGCCCGAAACCCGCGCGCGTGAGCAGATCCACGACTTCGTAGGTGAGCGTGCCCGAACGCGAGATAACGCCGACGTTGCCTTCCTTGAAGACGTGGCCCGGCATGATCCCGACCGACGATTTTCCCGGCGAGATGAGTCCGGGACAATTCGGGCCGATGATGCGCATCCCGGGCGTTGCCGCGACGACCTTGAGCACGTCGTGAACCGGAACGCCTTCGGTGATGCAGACCGCAAACGTAATGCCTGCGGCGTGCGCTTCGAAGAGCGCGTCCGCGGCGAACGGCGGCGGAACGAAAATGCACGTATGCGTTGCGCCTGTTGCATCGACCGCTTCTTGCACCGTATCGAAGACCGGCAACCCGTGCGAGGACTTCCGGCCGCCCTTGCCCGGCGTCACGCCGCCGACGATGAGCGTTCCGTACTCCAGCATGCGTCCGGTGTGATACGAACCCTCGCTGCCGGTGATGCCCTGCACGATGACTTTGCTGTTTTTGTCCAGGAAAATGCTCATGCCGCCTGCGCCATCCTCACCGCTTCCGCCGCGCCTTCGTCCATCGTTTGCACCGGCTTCATACCGGCGTCCGCGAGAATCCGGCGTCCCATGTCTTCGTTCGTGCCCGTCAATCGAATGACCAGCGGCACTTTGCGCGAGGTGGTCGTGCGAAGCGCTTCAACGATGCCTTTCGCGACTTCGTCGCAGCGCGTAATGCCGCCGAAGATGTTGATGAAGAAGGCTTTGGCTTGCGTGTGGTTCATCACGAGCTCGTAGCAGTTGCGCACGCGCTCCGCGTCGGCGCCTCCGCCCACGTCGAGAAAATTCGCGAACGTCCCGCCCGCGTTCTTCACCGCGTCCATCGTGCCCATCGCCAGGCCGGCGCCGTTCGCCATCGTGCCGACCGTGCCGTCGAAACGGCGGAAGTTGCGAATTCCAAGTCCCGCTTTGACGGCCAGCGTTTCATCTTCGTCGAGCGGAAGAGCGGTTTGCCACTCTTTGAATTCGGGATTTTTGTAGAGGGCGTCGTCGTCGAGCTCGACTTTGGAATCCGCGGCGATGACGCGCCCGTCCTTCGTGAGCACGAGCGGGTTTATCTCGACGAGTTTGGCACCGTACCGGAAAAACAATTCGTACAATCCGCCGAGCACGCCCGGAAGCGCTTTGCGATACCCGGCGTCGAGGTTTGCGTCGAAGGCGAGTTCGCGCCCGACGTACGGCCAATATCCGGCGGCGACGTCGACGAACGCTTTCGCGATCGATTCCGGGTGCTTCTCGGCCACCTCTTCGATGTCCATCCCGCCGAACGCGCTGACCATGAGTACCGGCTTTTTCGTCGCGCGATCGATCGCGATCGCGGCGTACGCCTCCTTCGAAACCTCGAGCGTCTCTTCGATGAGGAGCGAGTTCACCGGCTCCCCGTTTGGATTCTGGCGGTTCGGCGGCATGGGCGTGGCCATGATGTCCGTCGCTTTGCCGCGCGCTTCGTCCGCGGTCTTCGCAAATTGAATCTTGCCCGCTTTACCGCGCCCGCCCATGAGGACTTGCGCCTTCACGACCCACTTTCCGGGATTAGCCTGCACGAATTGCGCGGCTTGCTCCGGCGTGGTGACGTGAGCGCTGCGCGGAACCGGAATGCCCGCGCGGCGGAATAGTTCCTTCCCTTGATACTCCATCAGGTTCATTTACAGTTTTCCTAAATATGCGCGTGAGATGATGATTTGCTGGATCTCCGAGGTACCTTCGTAGATTTCCGTGATTTTCGCGTCGCGATAGTAGCGCTCGACCGGAAACTCCGTGGTGTAGCCGTAGCCGCCGTGAATCTGCAGCGCCTCGGCCGCATGCTTGCGCGCCACCGTCGATGCGAAAAACTTTGCTTTGCTCGCTTCCGTCGCGAACGGTTTGCCGGCGTCGTACAGCGCCGCGGCACGATACGTGAGCAGACGCGCCGCGTCGAGGTCGGTCGCCATGCGCGCGATCTTGAACGAAACGCCCTCGAACGCGCCGATGGGCCGGCCGAAAGCGGTTCGGTCCTGCGCGAACTTCACCGACGCCTCCAAGCATGCCCCGAGAATGCCGCACGCCTGCGCCGCGATGCCGATGCGCCCGCCGGTCAGCGCGGTCATGGCGTTGCCGAAGCCTGCGCCTTCTTCGCCCAGCAGCGCCGAGTCCGAAACGCGCACGCCGTCGAACGCTACGTCGCACGTGTTGCTCGTGTGAATGCCGAGCTTCTCCGTGATCTTCTCGACCGTCACGCCGGGTAAGTCGTTATCGACGAGAAAGGCGCTGACGCCTTTCGCGCCCGCGCCTCCCGTTCGAAACATGCCCATGAGCACCGTGGAATAACTTCCGTTCGTGCACCACTGCTTGCGTCCGTTGAGGATGTAGCCGTCCGCAACGCGCTTCGCGGTTGCGCGAATGTTCGCCGCATCGGATCCCGCGTCCGGTTCGGTGAGCGCGAACCCGGCTATCGTATTCTCTTGTGCGAGTTTGGGAAGATAGCGGCGCCGTTGTTCTTCACTGCCGAGCTTGAGAATCGCCATGCAGATCATCGAGTGCACCGAGACGGTCACCGCCGTGCCGGCATCGACGCGTGCCAGTTCCTCAACCGCGCGAGCATACGAAACGTAGTCCGCGCCCGCGCCTCCGTACTCTTCGGGAATGAGCAAACCCATGATTCCGGCGGCGGTCAGTTTCGCGTACAAATCGCGCGGGAAATAGTGTTCGCGATCCCACTGCACGATGTGCGGCGCGATTTCACGCTGCGCAATCTGCGCGGCGAGCTCGCCGATCTGCCGCTGTTCGTCGCTGAGTTCGAAAGCGGCAGACTGCTCGGTAACTTTGATGTCAGTCGACCCGGATGAGCACGGCGTCGCCTTGGCCGCCGCCGCTGCAAATCGTCGCGATACCCAGACCCCCGCCGCGCGCGCGCAGCTGGTTGACGACCGTGCCGACGAGGCGCGCTCCCGACGCGCCGATCGGATGGCCCATCGCGACCGCGCCGCCGTATTGGTTGATCTGCTCCGGATCCAACCCGAGTTTTCGCGCCGACGTAATCGCTACGGCGGCAAAGGCTTCGTTGATTTCCCAAACGTGAATATCGTTTTTGCTCAAGCCGGTTTTCGCGAGCAGTTTCTGCGCGGCCATCGCCGGCGTGAGCGCGATGTACGGCGAATCCCAGCCGACCGTGGCATGATCGACAATCGAGGCAATCGGTGTGGCGCCGTGCGAGCGCGCATAGTCCGCGCTTGCGAGCACCACCGCCGCCGCGCCGTCGTTCACGCCGGGCGCGTTGCCCGCCGTAACGGTTCCGTCTTTTTCGAGCGGTTTGAGTTTTGCCATCGCCTCTAAGCTCGCGTCGGGGCGGACGGATTCATCGCGATCCAGCGCGGTGCCGGGAACCTCACCGGTGAGGAACGGCGCCCAGCGCGCGTAGTCGAGGGTGAATTCGGCGGACGGTTCGTGCGCCCAAACGTCGTCGGCGCCGCTGCTCGCCGAGCCCGCGGCGACGGGTACCCGCGCGCGCGCCTGCTGCGGCAACTTCTCGAGCACGACTTTGCCTTTTTCCTTGCTCGCGACGCGCACGGGGACGATTTCATTCGCGAGCTTGCCGTGCTGCTGCGCTTGCGCGGCGCGGCGGTGCGACTCGTACGCGAAGCGATCTTGTTCTTCACGCGACAAGCGCAATTCGCCGGCGACTTTCGAGCCTTGCGCCGCCATCGTCATCGGAAAATAATAATCCCACAGCCCGTCGTGAATCATCGCGTCGATGAGCCGCCCGTCGCCGAAGCGGTATCCGCTGCGCGCTTCTTTCAAAATGTACGGTGCGTTCGACATCGATTCCATGCCGCCGGCGACGACGACGTCGTTGGCGCCCTCGTTGACGAGGCGAGCCGCGTTGACGATCGCGATCATCCCCGATGCGCAGACTTTGTTGACGGTTTCCGCCGTAACGGTTTTGGCGAAACCGCTTTTGAACCCGACTTGACGCGCCGGATTTTGCCCCGCGCCCGCCTGCAGGACTTGACCCATGACGATGTGCTCGACGTCCGCAGGGTCGACGGACGAGCGATCGACGGCGGCGATGACGGCGGCTGCGCCCAGCGTGGTCGCTTCGAGCGGCGCGAGCGTTCCACCAAGACGGCCGAACGGCGTGCGGGCCGCAGCGAGCACCACGGCCTTGGAATTGGTCGAATTCATAGCCTCCGAGGCTTCGCGACCCCACTCCCGTCGTCATCCCGAGCTCGTTGAGGGACCCTCGTCGTCCCGAGCGCAGTCGAGGGACGATGGGTTTTAGTGGCGAGGGATGCCGGCTTCTCCCATCGGCTGCGTGCAGATGATGCGGTCGTCCGGCTCGCAGTTCTCGCATTCGAATTGCAAGGTGACGTGCGTGATGCCGAAACGCTCGCGCACGAGCGCGTCGAGCTGCGTGAGAATCTGTCCCGCCTCGCTGACGCGCCGGTCGTGCACGAGCACGTGCGCCGAAAGCGCGAGCGCACCGCTGCCGATCGTCCACACGTGCAGATCGTGAATCGCTTGAATGCCGCCGATGCCGGACATCGCGTCGCGGATTTCCGCGAGATGTAGACCGCGCGGAACGGCCTCGAGCAGCACGTCGGTGGCGTCGCGCAAAATGCGAACGACGCCGGCGACGATGATCGCGGCGACGAACAGCGAGAGCGCCGGATCGATCCACACCGCCCCGGTTGCCGAGATGACGGCGCCCCCCACGATGACCGCAAAGGCGCCGAGCGCATCGCCCGCCACGTGAAACAAAGCCGCGCGCAAATTCAGATTTTCCGCGCTCGAGCGGGCGAGCATGAGCCCTACCGCGACGTTTACCACAAGGCCGATGCCCGCGACGACGCTCATAATCGTGCCTTCCGGATGATACGGCACGAAGAAGCGGTGCACGGCTTCGTACGCGATGAAGGCGGTCGCGGCCAGCAGGACGCTGCCGTTGAGCACGGCGCCCAAAATCTCGAGGCGGCCGTAGCCGAACGTTTTGCGCAAGGTCGCAGGCCGCTGCGCGCCGAGCAGCGCGAAGAGCGCAATGCCGAGCGCGAACACATCCATGCACACGTGCACGGCGTCGCTGATGAGCGCCAGGGAATTCGCGCGCACGCCGCCCCAAAATTCCAGCGCCGCGACGCAGGCGACCAGCGCTAGTGCCGTGACGAGCCGCGCGCGCGGCGACATCGCTAGGCCTTGAGCGCCTTGAGCGCGAGCACGGCCAACATCGCGCCGAAGGTGAGGAACGTGTTTCTCTCCGCGTGCGCGATCGCTTCCGGTTTCCAAGTACCGGTCTGCTCGGCGGACGCGCGCGCCGAAGGAACGATCTGCGGCACGGCTTCGCAATAGCGTTCGTACGCCTGCCCGAACCGGGAACGCAAGTACTGCTCCTCGTGCGGAACGATCATGCCGTAAAGCGCGGCCATGGTTCCCAATGAGGCGCCGATCAGCGCGGCGCGCTGCGCAAATGCGTTCTTGCCCGTCAGCGCGAGCGCAAACCCGGCCGCCGTTATGAAATTTCCCAAATACAGCGGATTGCGCACGTGCGCGTATGGGCCCGCGGTAACCAGTTCCGGCGCGATTACGCGATCGTCGCGCGTCGTGACGCCGGAGTAGCCGACGGCCCAGCACCGCACGAGTTCGCCCGCGAACGCAAGCGGCAGTCCGAGCGTTATGCTGAACGCGCTCGGCTTGCCGAAAGCCGCCAGCAGCAGCGCCGGCATCGAAAGCAGCGCGCCGCGATTTTTGAAAACGAGCGCCCGGAGTTCGTCGCTTCGGGGATCAGTCATGTCGAACCGCACGCTTGTCGAACGACGCGTAGACGTCCTGCAGCGTTTTACGAAGCGGGATTTGCGGCGACCAGCCCGTAGCGGCGCGCAACTTCGCGTTGCTTCCGTACAGCAGCGGCACGTCCGCGGGACGCATGCGCGACGGATCGGCCCGCACTTCGACGGCGATGCGCGCAACGCGAATGAGTTCGCCGAGAATCTCCCGGATGCTGACCGCTCCGCCGCTGCACACGTTGTAGATTTCACCGGCGGCACCGTCGCGCGCGAGCGCCGCGTATGCGTTCACGACGTCGCGCACGTCGAGAAAGTCGCGCCGCGCTTCGAGGTTGCCGACGAGCAGCACGGGTTCTGCGCCTTGCGCGATCGCTGCCAGCTGCGCGGCGAATGCCGGCACGACGAAGCGTTCGCTCTGCCCCGGGCCGATATGATTGAAGGCGCGCGTGACCAGCGCATCCACGCCGAAGCTGCGCGCTTCGCCAAGAACGATCGCCTCCGCGGCGGCTTTGCTGCCGGCGTACGGGTTGGCGGGATTGGGCGCTCTCGTTTCTTCCAGCGGCATCGCCTCGGGCGGCTGCGCGCCGTAGACTTCGGCCGAGCTGACGTAAACGAGCCGCACGTTGCGAGCAACGCGATCGCGAAACGCGCGCAGCGCGGCAAGCACGTTGGCAGTCCCGGTCACGTTCGTCTCGTACGTCCGCAGAGGCGCTTGGAGCGCTTGCGGCACGAACGCTTGCGCGGCAAGATGAAATACCACGTCGGGATGCGCGAGATCGAATGCCGCATCGAGGGTTTGCGCGTCGAGCACGTCGATCGGAAAGACGTCGCTCGCATCGTGCGGTCCGCCGGCCGCGAACACTTCCTCGCCGCGCTCGCGCAGCGCGCGCACGAGGTATCGCCCGACGAATCCGCCCGCGCCGGTGACCAGTGCGCGCACGCGGCGTTACCTACACCTGCGCGAGCGGACGCAGACGGTTGAGGTCGGCTTCGACCATCATCTCGACGAGCTGCTCGAAACTCACTTCCGGTTTCCAGCCCAGCACGCGATGGGCTTTGGACGGATCGCCGATGAGCAGATCCACTTCGGCCGGACGCACGAACCTCGGGTCCGTGCGCACGTAGCGCTCGTACGAACCAAGCCCGGCGCTTTCGAAGGCGATGCGGCAGAAATCGCGCACGCTGTGCGTTCGCCCGGTGGCGATGACGAAATCGTCGGCGTGGTCGCGCTGCAGCATCATCCACATCGCCCGCACGTAATCGCCCGCATATCCCCAATCGCGCTGCGCGTCGAGATTGCCCAACAGCAATTCTTTCTGCAGCCCGAGTTTGATGCGCGCGACGCCGTCGCTGATTTTGCGCGTCACGAATTCTTTGCCGCGCCGCTTGGATTCGTGGTTGAAGAGGATCCCGCTGACCGCAAACATGTCGTACGACTCGCGATAATTCACCGTAATCCAATGCCCATACACCTTGGCGACGCCGTACGGACTGCGCGGATAGAACGGCGTGCTCTCGTTTTGCGGAACGGCCTGCACCTTGCCGAACATCTCCGAACTCGAGGCCTGGTAAAACCGAATCTTCGGATTGGTGGCGCGAATGGCTTCCAGCACGCGCGTCACCCCGAGCGCGGTAAATTCGCCCGTGAGCACCGGCTGCGACCAGGACGCCGGCACGAATGATTGCGCGGCTAAGTTGTACACTTCGTCCGGACGTACCGTCTCCACAATCGTCGTCATCGAGGTTTGGTCGAGGAGATCGCCCGAGACGAATTCGATGTCGTCGAAGATGTGCTGAATGCGCTCGTGCACGTCGGTACTGGTGCGGCGCGTCATGCCGACGACGCGGTACCCCTCTTCGAGCAGCAATTCGGCCAGGTACGATCCGTCCTGGCCGGTGATTCCGGTGATGAGCGCAGTCTTGGCCACGTGTCTTCCTTTGCGGTTAGTTCAGGATCATGATGTTGTCGCCGCGATCGTCGAATACGAAACGCGTCTCGAACATCTCGTCGCCTTCGGGCCCGACCACTTTGGATTGAATCGTCAGGCGGTGCATGAGCTTGCCTTCGTGCCGGATGACGCCGGAGTAGAAGTACTGTACCAGCGGCGTTTGATTTTCTTTGAGCGGTGCTAGGCGACGCCGCTCGACGAGCATCTGCAGCAGGCGATATTGCAGGCGGGTAGGCAATAGCCGATTCGCATCGTCCGGCGTCATGCGCACCGTGGTGAGCTCTTCCTGCGCCTTGTTCGACTCCTGAATCGGTTTGTCGGTGGTGTAGCGAATGATCGCGTCCCAGTCGTCGGCCGAGATTCCCGTAAAGCGCATGCCGTAGCGCCAAACGGATTTGCCTTGATGCGTGACGGTGTCTTGCCAAACGGATTTCGCCCGCACGCGAACGACGCGCGATTCTATCGTTGCGCGTATCTCGAACTCGTCTTTGCCGACCGGCTCCTGCGTGAGCACGCACAAGCCGCCGCCGCTGATGTCGAGTCCGATAGCCGGCTTTTGGGTTGCTCCGGCGTCCACCGAAAACGTCGCTCGGTACGGCTTCCGCTTGCGCGGGTACTTGCGCCGGTTCGGCTCCTTCCCGGTAAACCACGCCAGCAACTCCGGCAGCATTTCGCGGGATTCTTCGCTTACCTTAAGGACGGTCCCGCCTTACGGATATTCGTATTCGAGCGGATTTTTCGCGCGGGGGGAATAGTCCGTTGGGATGAGAGGGCGCTCCGTTCCGGTCGTCATCGCGCTGGCTGCCGCGGCAGGCGGCGCATTTTTCGCGCTCCGCGCGCCGCAGGCGGTTCCATCCGCGCTCGAGCGTCCGCCCGCGGACGAACCCTGGCCCATGTATCAACGCTATCCGAATCACAACGCCGTGCTGGAGGCGCCGAGCCTGCGCGCGCAGTGGCTCACCGCGCTCGGCGACAAAATCAACGGCGGCCTCGCCGTGACCAGCGGCACTGTGTATGCCGTGAGTTTCGACAAAAAGTTGTACGCAATCGACGAGCGCAGCGGCGCGGTGCGCTGGACCGCGCAAGCGGACAATATCCTGATGTCGACGCCCGTCGTGCAAAACGGAATCGTCATCGTCGGCAGCGGCAAAGACGGTTTTCTCAAACCGAACGATGCGATGTCGCAAGTGTGGGGGCGTCCGGAAGGCGACGACGTGTACGCGTTCTCGACCCGCGACGGCAGGCTGCTCTGGAAGCTGCACACGGTGGGGCAAAACATGCCGTCGCCCGCCATCGTGCAAAACGCCGCAATCGTCGCGAACGGCGATCCGCGCGCCTACGCTCTGGATTTGCAAACCGGAAAGCCCAAATGGAGCATCGACTTGCCCGGAGTTCCGACGATGGCTTCGGTCAACGTCGCCGGCGGTGCGGCGATAATCAGCACCTGTCACAACGCGCCGTACGTGTGTGAAACGCGCGCCGTCGACGTGCGCAGCGGGCGCACGCTCTGGACGAACCCGCACGGCGGCAGCGACTGCACGCCAACGGTGGATCGCGGCAGGGTGTTCGTAAACGGCAGCGAGGACGCCGACAAGCGGTTTCACACCGGGGGCGTGCTCGTTATCGCGGCGCTCGATCAACAGAGCGGCAGAACGCTGTGGACGTACCGCACGCCGCCCGGGCCGTACACGTACGTCGTGTCGCGCGAACGCCAGATCGCTGCGACCGCATATGGGGGCGTGCTTTACCAGCCGCTCGGAAATGCAAGCGAGGTGCTCGCGCTCGACGAGGTGACGGGCAAACGATTGTGGTCGTTCCGTACGGTGGCAACGGTGAAAATGAGTCCGGTGATCAAAGGCCGCACCGTGTACTTCGGCGACATCTCCGGCATCTTCTATCGCGTCGATCGCAGCACGGGCCGGCTGATTCATGCCAGCTCGTATCTGCAAGGCTTCTCCACTTCGCCGCCGGTCATCGCGGGCGAGACGATTTTCGTTGCGATGGGCAACGTCGTGATGGCGGTCCCGTTGGACCAGATTTAAGGAATCCCTGAAAAAGTCCACGCGGTTCATCGCCGGCCGCTTTTGGCCGATTTCGTCGTTGCTGCGGTGGCCACAATGCTACGGCATTGCGTCCATCCTCGCGCCTAGAACTCAGCCAAAATCGCCACGGCGCTAAATCACGGGACTTCTTCAGGGATTCCTTAGGCTCGTCTTACGACGGCCCCCCCCCCCCCCCCCCCCTTGCGTCGCTTAACGCGCACTTTACAAAGTCGCGTCATGTTTCCGTTCGTAGTTCGAAGGTCTCAATCGCACACGGTTTCGTTCAGAGATTTTTCATTTTTCGTCCATACTTTATTTGGTATGCGAACAGTATTGATATTGGTCGGCGTTATTTTATTGTCCGGCGCGGCCGCGAACGCGGACCGTTCCGTAGTCGTCAAGCTCGACGAAATGAACGGCAGCGGCGAAGCGGGCACGGCGACGCTAACGCAACAAGGAGATAAGACGCTCGTCGTCATCGCACTCTCGAACGGCAGCGCGACGCGGCAGCCAAGCCATTTACACGACGGGACCTGTGATGATTATATCCCACGGCCGGCGTACGCGCTGTCCGACGTAGTTAACGGCCGGTCTCGAACCGTCGTCAACGCGCCCTTTGATAAATTGACGTCGGGCGCCCTCATCGTCAACGTGCATAAATCGTACGACGACATCGCGACGCAGGCGTCCTGCGGTACCGTAAAGAGTTGAGACTCATTCGCTTTCCGGTTTTCGTCCAAATCGGCGCCGGCTTTGCGATCGGCGTGCTGCTTCTTGCTGCAGTCGCCACCCTGAGCTACGTGCGCATAGAACAGATGCGATCGTCTGCGAGTTCCGCGCGGGCGTTCGGGCAAATCAGCACGGCCGTAAGGGATGTTCTCACGCAGTTACTCGACGAGGAGAGCGCCGTACGTGGTTACGTCGCGACGGGTGACCACCGGTTCCTCCGCACGATTGCTCCCGCTCGAGTCCAGGAAGCTGCCGACCTGCGCACGCTGGACAACAGCGATCGCACCAAGGACATAAGCGCGAACCGCCGCGAGCAAATAGATTTTGTCACCGGTGAAATCGAAGACGATATTCGGACGCTTGCGCCGCTCTTCACCTCCGTGCAGAAGAGCATGGAAACCGGGAACACCGCAGCTGCGCGACGAACGCTGACGCAGGCCGATAAGGAATTCGCTGCGGTGCGCCGAGACCGCGATGCACTGCTGCGCTACACAGCGCTGGGCGCGCAAAGCGCTCAGCAGCAGTCCGATGCGGCGCGGCGGCAACTCGTAACAACGCTGGTCGTTAGTACACTGCTGGCGATCCTCGCGTTTGTCGCGGCAGCGCTCGTGGTGAGCAAAAGCATTTCGTCACGCCTTGCGACGGTAACCCGCGCGCTTCAGTCGATCGCAGAACTGGAGCTGCCGAACCTCGTGGACAGCTTTTCGGCGCTCGCTCAGGGCAATCTCGCGGCACGCTTCGTGACCGAACGAGCCGCCCTTTCCAACGAAGGCCGGGACGAGATAGGCGCGCTCAGCCGCAGCTACGACGCCGTCGTTTCAGCGCTCGGCCATCTCTCGAACGAGTTTGCGCAGATGGCCGAAAAGCTTGGAACCACGATCGATGGAGTTGCGCGTTCCGCTTCGGACCTCAACTCCGTAAGCACTCGTATTGCCGGCGCGATAAGCGAATCCCGCGTGGCGGTAGCGCAAATCCATACCGCCATTGCCGAGGTCGCCGAAAGTGCGTCTCAGCAGGCGCAACATTTGTCCGCGGCGCGTGAAGACATGCAATATCTGAGCCGGAGCGCGCAAACCGTCTCCGAGGGAGCTTCGGCTCAGGCGAGCGCAACGTATGCGGCGGTTACGGCGGTGCGAAGGCTGGATGAACAAATTTCAGCCTTCGCGCAGCTCGGGGAATCCTTGGCAACGTCCGCACGTCAATCTCGAACGCAAGCCGAAGCGGGTTTAACCTCCGTGCGGCAAACCGCCGACGCGATACAATTGTTGCGCAAATCTACACAAGTCGCCCTCGAAACGATGCGTAACCTTGAAGAGCGCTCTCTCGCGATTTCCGACATCGTCGCGGTCATCGACGAAATGTCCGATCAGACGAATTTGCTGGCCTTGAACGCCGCAATCGAAGCCGCGCGCGCCGGCGAGCACGGCCGCGGATTCGCCGTTGTAGCGAACGAAGTTCGAAAGTTGGCCGAGCAGTCCGGCGCGTCGACGCGTAAGATTGGCGACATATTGGCGGGCATTCGGTCCGACACTCTACGCTGTGCACAGACCATCGATGCCGCCGCGCAACAGACGCAAGACAGTCTTGCGCTCTCGCAAGATGCAAGCGCATTGCTTGCGAGCATGAGCGCGGCAATCGGGGAAACATCCCAGGTCGCAGAAGAAGTTGCGGAGCGCTCTACGGCGATGCGCGATGCGTCGGAGGCGCTGAGCGGCGAAATCGGCAAAGTATCGGCAGTCGTCGACAGCAACGTCGCCTTGGCGGCCGACATGCGCACGACCTCGGAGCAGGTGCTGAGCCGCATCTTGCCGGTCGCTGCGTCCGCACAACAACAGGCGCTTACCGCCGAGGAAGTCTCCGCCGCGACTGCATCGGTCGACAAGCAGATCGCGGAGCTCGATTCCTCTTCTCGATTCTCGCTCACGCAATCCCAACACTTACGTTCGCTATTGGACTTGTTCGACATGAATAGCCGGGTCGCGCTGCAACCCGGCATGGAGGCATCGTGAAGTACTTGCTGGTCACTGCGTGCGCGATTGTTGCAATAGCTGCGCCCGAATGTGCTCGAGCAACGCCGCAGTTCGCTAAAGAAACGATGCTGTCGTGCGATGCGTGTCACACCGCGAAAATGGGGCTAACGCCGCTCGGTCGCGGGTTTCAACATAGCAGCTACCGCTTGATGAGGTTGACTCGGGACGGCGCTCCCGCGCTCGCGCTGCGCGGACAAGCGGCATACACGAGCGAGCCCGATCCGACGGGATTGTCGAAGCTGATCGTGGACGAAGTTGATTACCTGGTTGCGGGACAAATCGCCGGCAACTTCACGTACTTCGGCGAAGTTTACGGGCTGGACGGCGGAAGAAACGGCGCCGGGCGAGAGGCCTGGATACAGTACGCGTCGCCGCGTCAGCGTTCGCCGCACGCGTTTCGCGCAACGCTCGGCCTGGTAACCTTACCTCTACCGTTAGAGCCGGAAGCATTCCGAGAGACGAACCAGCACTACGCGATCTGGGACCAGGCCGTCGGCGCGAATCCCTTCACCTTTTTCGATCCGCACAACGCCCTGTGGCTGACGTACGGGAACGTCGCTCACGGGACCAGCATATCGGCACTCGCGGTACAGGCGCGCGACAAGCAATCCGGACTTACCTCGGACGGCATAGATCGCATGTTTACGTTCAAACATGTGGCGGGACCGATTGTGCTCGACGCTTACCGCTATGACGGAAAGCGGCCGACCGGAACGATTGGGGACGTATTCCGGCGGCAAGGCTTTGGCGCATCACTGTACGCCGGACGCTTCGCAATCAATGCCGTCACGCAGAGCGGCTTAGACCTTAGCCCGAGCGGCGACGGGATTCCAATGACTTCGAGCGGCGGATTTCTCCAGGGACGCTACCAGATCGGCAGCAGATCCTTCGCGATCGGACGATATGACGGCGTCGAGGATGGTTCGGGAAGCTTCGATCGAGCGCTAACGATCGGCGCAGGCACGAGAATTGGGAGCCGCTTCCGACTGGAAGTCGAGGACGTCATGGACCACCACCCGTCCACGAAGAACACCCTCAATGTCGTATTCGGCTTCGCGTTTGCCGACGTCGGCGGTTCTCAAGCGTACTAGCCGGACGAAGCGCACCACGCGCTATCTTCAAGCAGCCAACCTAGCCGCTTCGCACAGGCGGCCCTCAGGATCGCACCGCTATCCTGGGTGCATGAGGCAAGCGTTCCTTGCCGCGCTCGCCGCTTCGGTGTGTGCGGCGCTTCCGGCATGTACCGGCAATTTGGGGCATCCTACGCTGCCCTTTCCGGGTGCGCCGGCGGTGCCCAACGAGCCGCTGGGCGAGACGCCGATTCGCCACGTCGTCATCATCGTCCAGGAAAACCGCAGTTTCGATAACCTGTTCTACCGCTTTCCGGGCGCCGATTCGGCGCCGGCGGCGGCGCTCGCGCCGGTGCCGCTGGAGAACGGCCAGGACGTCTGTCATTTTCACTCGTCATTTTCCGCGGCGTACGACATGGGCGCGATGGACGATTTCGACGACGAACAACTTTGCAGCGTCGTAAACGGCGTGTATCAACCCGTCGGTCCGTCGCACTTCATGTACGCGTACGTTCCCCAAGCGGAGATTCGGCCATACTGGAACTTGGCGCAGCAATACACGCTTGCGGACCGCATGTTCCAATCGAACAGCGGCCCCAGTTTCGCTGCGCATCAGTATTTGATTGCCGGGCAATCGGACTACGCAGCGGACATTCCCACGGGACAGCCGTGGGGATGCGACGCGCCGCCCGGTACGACCGTGCCCGTCATCAATCCCGACGGCACGGAGACGCAGGGGCCCTTTCCGTGCTTCAATTACCCGACGCTCGGAAACGAACTCGACGGCGCGATGCTTTCGTGGGCGTACTACACGCCCGCGCTGAACGTTCCGCAGGGTGGGTTCTTTTCAGCCTACGATGCGGTACGCAGCGTGCGCTACGGAAGCGATTGGAACACGCGAATCATCAGCCCCGAAACCCAGGTGCTGAGCGATATCGCCGGCGGAAACCTGCGCAACGTGAGCTGGGTCGTTCCGTCGTTTCCGAATTCCGATCATCCGCTCGCGCGCAGCAATACCGGACCGGATTGGGTGGCTTCGATCGTCAACGCGATCGGTCAAAGCCCGTACTGGAGCAGCACCGCGATCTTCATCGTTTGGGACGACTGGGGCGGATGGTACGACCACGTGCCGCCGACGGAAATCGATCGCATGGGCTTGGGATTTCGCGTGCCGCTCATCGTCGTCTCGCCGTATGCCAACCACGGCTACATCTCGCACCGGCAGCACGAATTCGGCAGCATCTTGAAATTCGTCGAAGAAAATTTCGATTTGCCGTCGCTGGGCCAAGCCGACGAGCGCGCCGACGATCTCATGGATTGTTTCGACTTCACGCAAACGGTCGCGCCGTTTGCAAGAATACGCGCGAGGCGCAGCGCGCGCTTTTTCATGACGCAGCCGCACGTGCCCGGGCCCAACGATCCGGCTTAGCCTCCCGCACTCAGCGCGGCGCGGCGCGCAAATCGTGCAGGTAAGCTTCGATGCCGCCTCGCCATGAAGGCATCGTAATGTTCAGCGCGTGAAGCTTCGCGTTTTCGAGCGCGGAGTACGCCGGGCGGCGCACGCGAGACGTCCACTGCGCATGCGATATGCCTTCGATCTCGCGCGGCAGACCCGCAACGCGCAGCGCTTCGCTCGCATAGTCGTACCACGTGGCCGCGCCCTCGTTCACGATATGATACAGTCCGTACGGCGCGCCGGATCGAAGCAGACGCAGCAGCCCATCCGCCAAATGGCCCGCGTACGTCGGCGAAACGGTTTGATCGCGCACGACGCGCACCGGCTCTTCGGCGCGAGCCTGCGCGAGGATGCGGTCGATGAACGTGTGGCCTTTGCTCGCGCTCGGGCGCACCGCGTACACGCCGCACGTGCGCACCACGTATGCCGGCGATTGCAGGCGCAGCACGAGCAGTTCGCCCGCGTACTTCGATACGCCGTAGGTGTTGAGCGGCCGCGGTTCGTCGGCTTCCGTGTACGGGCGGCGCAGCTGCCCGTCGAACACGTAGTCCGTGCTCAACGTCACGAATTTCGCGCCGGCGCGCGCACACAACTCCGCCATGGCGTTCACGGCGAGCGCGTTCGCGGCGAACGCATCGTGCGGCTCGCTCTCGCAGCGCTCCACGTTATGGAAGGCCGCGCAGTTTACGACGGTATCGGGTGAATAGCGCGCGATTACTGCGGCGACGGCGGCGGCATCCCGAATGTCCGCCTCCGCGTGCGGCGGCGCGAGGACCTCGAGTCCGGTCCACCGGCGGCGGATCTCGCCGCCCAGCTGGCCCGAACCGCCAAAGAGCAAGACGCGCGCGGCAGGCACGCCTTTCTGCTTAGGGACCGTGTAACAAACGCCTCCCCCGGCGGTAGAAGCCCGCAAGAGCCCGAATCTTGAGGAGCATGGAGATCGGAGAGCAGAGCGACGACGCTCTGGTGCGGCGGGTCCGTAACGGCGAGCGCGAGCTCTTCTCCGTCCTGATCGATCGCTACAAACGTGGAATCGCAAGTTTCATCAGCGCGGCGGTGCGCAGCCCGTCCGACGTGGCCGACCTCTCGCAGGAGACGTTTCTGCGCGCGTACGCGCACTTGGATACGTTCAATCCCGGTCTCGGCAAATTCTCGACGTGGATGTACCAGATCGCGCGCAACGTCGTGCGCACGCATTTGGGAAAGTCGCAGCGCCGAGTACCGACGCAGGAATTGCCCGACGATCGAACGCTCGAAAACACCCTGCCCGATCTCTCGCGCGAAGCGGATCCGTCCGGCGGCCTCCTGCGCCGGGAAGCGGAACGCGAGCTGCGTGAAGCGCTCGCCGATCTTCCGGAACGGACGCGTACCGTGCTGACCCTGCGCTACTACAACAACATGGAATACCACACGATCGCCAGTACGCTCGGGCTCTCGCTCGGAAACGTCAAGACGCTGATTCATCGCGGTAAGATCGCGCTCGCGCAGAAAATGCGGGAGCGCGAAGGGCTTGCGCTGCGCCGGGCCGAGGCATCGCGCGCCGGCGAGCCGCTGAACGCGCGCAAGAAAGGACGATATCATGCGATGCTCGTCCTGTGAACCGCTGCTGGATCGTTACGTCGAAGGCACGCTTTCGCCGCGCGCGATGATCGATGTTTCCGCCCATTTGCGGCAGTGCGCATCCTGCCGCGATCTGCTCGAAGAGCTCAAAGCCGTCGACGGATTGCTGGCGACCACGCGCGTCGCGGAGTTGCCGGAAAACTTCACCTTCGCGGTCATGGCCGAAGCGCGCAGCATGCCGGCGCCGCGGCCGCGAGCGCATCCGGTGTGGAGCTTCATCGTGCTGTATTCAGCGGCAGCGTGGGTTGCGGCCGTACTCGGCGTCATCTCCAGCGGCGCGCATCCCGCCAATCTGTTCCATGCGGTTTCGTCCGCTCTGGCGCGCACGGGCGCGCTCTCCGCAACGGTGTCGGCAAACCTCTCGCATGGCCTCTCGCACGTCACGCCGGGAATGGCCGCGCTTGGCGCGGGTGTGCTTGCCGTCGATTTTGCGCTGGCAGCAGCGTTCGCGCTGCTCTATTTCGTCGTTCGCCCGCGCGTCGCCGCGCGGCTCGCTTCGGTCGCGGAGTCATCGTCATGAAGTATCGTTTCTTGTTCGGCCTCGGCATTTTTGCGCTCGTGCTGTTCGCAGCGCTCGCGCCCGCAAGCGCGAAGACGATCGACCAAAGCGGCACGTACATCGGAACGAACGTGACGGTTCCCGCAGACGAGGAAATCAAGGGCGACGTCACGGTCATAGGCGGCGATGCGGCCGTCGACGGCCGAATAGACGGAGAGCTGACGATCATCGGCGGCTCCCTGCAGCGCGGACCCGATGCGGTGATCACCAGCGTGAATCAAGTCGGGCCCGACTTGGCGGCGTACGTGCCGTTCGCGCCCAGCGCCGCCGCATCGAACGTCGCTCGTGAAAACCGCGCCTTCATGGCGTGGCTGGCGTACAGCGCGATCGTGCTGATTGCGTTCCTCATCTTTCCGGTGCGCGTGCGCGCCGCGCTCGATCGCGTCGAGCATCATCCGGGCCTTTCCGCGGCAGTCGGTGTGCTCGCGCTCGTTGCGATCTTCCCGATTGCGCTGCTGCTCTTCGTGAGCTTCGTCGGGTGGCCGCTCATCCCGGTGGAATTTCTCGCGGTGTTCGCGGCGATTCTCATCGGACATGCGGCGCTCAGCATGCTGATCGGACGGCGATTGCACGAAATGATTCTTCCGCGAACGACCCCCTCGCCGCTCACCGCGCTCGTTCTCGGTTTGGTCATCATCAGCGCGGCCGGAATCATTCCCGTGGTCGGCAAGCTGGTCATGGGTCTCGTGTGGCTCGTCGGATTGGGCGCCGCGATCCTCGCGTTCGTGCGCGAAACCGCGTTCATGCATCCGTCGGCCCGCGGACCAGTTGGGCCGCGCCCGCCCATCGGCGGTCCGCCCATGCCGGCCGCTTAAGCGGGCCCCTCCCCGATTTCGGGGAATATACGAGCAACGTATGGCAACCGTATCGCGCACCGCTCGATTCGCGGCGCGCACCGCGCGCATGCGCGCGTCCACCATCCGTGAAATGCTCAAGGTAACCCAGCAGCCCGACGTCATCTCGTTCGGCGGCGGCTTACCTGCTCCCGAGCTTTTCCCCACGGATGCCATCGCGGAGTGCACGCGCGAAGTGATGCACGAGGTCGGACCGCTCGCGCTGCAATACAGCGTCACCGACGGCATTGCGCCCCTGCGCGAATGGGTCGCGCAGCGGTTGAGCAGCCATATCGGCGCGCCGTTCGACGCGAGCCAGATTTTAGTGGTGAACGGATCGCAGCAGGGCCTGGATTTGCTCGCGAAAATCTTTATCGATCCCGGCGATCACATCGTGCTCGAGAACCCTTCATATCTCGGTGCGATTCAAGCCTTCGACGCGTACCAAGCGCGCTACTTGACAGCGGACACCGACGAGGACGGCATCGTTCCCGAGTCGCTCGAGCACGTGCTCGCGCACGCGGAACCTCTTCCCAAATTCGTCTACCTCGTCCCGAACTTCCAAAACCCGACCGGCCGCACGCTCGCGGCGTCGCGGCGCGAACCCGTCGTGCGCATTTGCGAGCACTTCGGCGTGCCCATCGTCGAGGACGACCCCTACGGCGAGCTGCGTTTTACCGGATCGCGTCTTCCGTCATTGTTTTCATATTCTCGCGACGGGACGGTGATTTACAGCGGCACCGGGAGTAAAATTATGGCGCCGGGGATGCGGGTGGCGTGGCTGGCAATGCACGATATGGAGGTGCGCGAAAAACTGGTGCTTGCGAAGCAAGGCGCGGATTTGCAGAGTGGTACGCTTGCGCAGTACATCTTCACGCAGTTCGTTTCCAAGCGCGAAGCATTCGAGCGCCATCTCGCGACGATCGTGGGCGTCTATGCGGAGCGCCGCGACGTCATGTCCCACGCGCTGCGCGAGTTCATGCCTGCGACCGTTCACTTCAACCATCCCGAGGGAGGGATGTTCATGTGGGCGCGCGCTCGCGGCATCGATACGACCGAACTTTTGCGCGTCTCCACCCAGCAAAAAGTCGCCTTCGTCCCCGGCGTTTCGTTTTATCCGCAGCGGGACGTCACCGACGGCATGCGCCTGAACTTCTCGCATTCCACGCCGGAGAAAATCCGCATCGGCGTCGAGCGCCTCGCGCGGGCTATTCGTTCTCTGTCTTCATGAGGTAGAGTGCAGCATGGCCGACCATTTGGTTACCGGAATCGCTCCGACTTCCGACCCCCAACAACTCGAGCAATCCTTACTGCAGCACTGCCGGCTCAACGTGGAGCGGCTGGCCGTCGTGACGAAGGTCAAACAGAGCGCCGCGCACGATCGGTCCGCGCTGCGTTTCATCCATGCCGGCACCGGCGGCGGCTCACACGCAGCGGTCGCCGGCAGCATGACCGCGACGATCATGTCGGGATCGACCGGCACGGGCGTACCCGGCATCAGCGGCTCGAACGCTTCGCTTTCGTCGTTTTCGGGCGGCGCGCACGCGCCGAATTACCTCGGCGATCTTCCGGTCCCGCACGACGTCGCGGGCAACTACAACATCGCCATCGACGAGGGGCGCAGCGTAGTTGCGTACCGCGCCGACGCAGGTGAAGCGCCCGACGTCGAACAAGCCTTTCGCGCCTGCGGACTGCGTAACGTAAAAACCTTCAGACCCAAAGTCACCAGCGGAATGCCTTAGCGAAGGAGCACAATGCCCGAACATCTGGTCACCGGTATCTCTCAAACCTCCGATCCGGAGCATCTCGAAAGCACGCTCTGCGGCAAAGAGGTCGTAGACTGCGATAAACTCGCGGTCATTACGAAAGACGCGCCCACGGACATGCATCACGAGTCGGTGCTTACGTACATGCACGTCGGCCAAGGCCATCCGACGTCGGACGTTCAGCACGAAGTCGTCACGGGCGGCGAGTCCATCTTGACGAACTTCGGGGATCCGCAAGTGCCGAACATCAGCTCGGACAACCGGTACGTTGGGTTTTTCGCGGAGCCGCACATCATCGATCATCTTGCCGACTACGCGATTCCGAAGGACCAAGTGCAGAATTACAACGATGCTATCGAGGCAGGCCGCAGCGTGGTCGTGTACAAAGCCGAGCCGTCGGAAGCGCCGGACGTGGAGGAAACGTTCAAAGAGGCCGGACTCAAAAACGTCAAGACGTTCGCCTCGAAGTAGACGTCACGCCGGAAAAGCTTCGCGAAAGGAGCGGTTCCGGCGGTCCTTTTCCGATAGAATCGGCGCCGTCCCCACATCGGGCCACGGGATTGCCAGATCCGGATCGTCCCAGCGCACGCCGATTTCGCGTTCCGGCGCGTACTCGGCGCTTTGCTTGTAGCAAAAAATCACCTTGTCCGTGAGCGCGAGGAACGCGTGCAGGCAGCCGCGCGGGATGTAGAGCTGCGTGTGTTCGGCCGCGCGCAAATACACGCTCTCCCACGTGCCGAACGCGGGCGAGTCTTTGCGCGCGTCTACGATGACGTCGAAGACCTCGCCCTGCGCGACGTACACCAATTTGCTCATCCGCGGATCGCAATGCAAGCCGCGCAGCACGCCCCGCCGCGAGTACGAAACGTTGTCCTGCACGAACTCGTCCGCAACGCCGAGTTCACAGTATTTCGAACGCACGTACGTTTCTTGGAAGAACCCGCGCAGGTCGCTCCAGGCCTGCGGCACGATGCGAAACGCGCCCGGAATCGCGCCCGGTTCGATTTTCAGTTCGGAGATAGGCAAATTGGAAGGTGCCATGCGGTTATACGCCTTCGGGCGCGCGGACGCGCAACGGGGCTCCGTCGTAGTCGACGATGCGATCCGGGCGCCGTTCCGGTTCCGGTCCGGTACCGTGATCCGGGCGCACCCAAACCAGCGCGAATTTTCGCCGCGCAAGCATTCCGGCGTAGCTGCCGATCCGTGCGCCCAAGGTAAACGTGCGGGAAGCTTCGTTCCACGTCATCGGGATGATCGCACGTGCACCGCTCGCGTATGCTTGGCCATCGCCGGCATCGTCGTACAATTGAAATGCACCGCTCGCGCCCCGATAGATGCGAATCTCCGTCGGCTTAGTTGATTCTTGCCCGGCATATTCGATGCGCGGCCCCAAAGGCAGGACGGAGCCGGCTCGAACGAAGATTGGAATGCGCGTGATGGGAGCGGGAGAAAGTAGCGTTCGGCCGCCGAACGCTTGGGCACCGCTCCAAAAATCATACCAGCGTCCGGCGGGAAGGTATACCGTACGTGAATTCGCGCCTTGTTCGGTGACGGGATTTACGAGGAGCGCCGGGCCGAACATGAATTGGTCCGAAATCTCCCACGCCCGGCGATCCTCGGGCCAGTCCATGACCATCGGACGCATGATGGTGTATCCTTCGTTCGACACTCGCCACGCCAGCGAGTAGACATACGGAAGCAGCCGGTAGCGGAGTTCGTCGAAGTTCGTCGCGATCGATTGCACCTGCGGACCGTACGACCAAAGCTCGTTCTGGTTGTTTTCGCGTTGTCCGTGAATTCGAAATATTGGACAGAAGGCGCCGAATTCGAACCATCTGACGAACAATTCGCGATAACGTTCGTCGCGCGTGTCGCCCCCGAAGTAGCCGCCGATGTCCGTAGTCCAATAAGGAATTCCGGAGAGCGCGATATTGAGTCCGCCTGCGATTTGACGGCGAAGCGTTCGAAAGTCGGAAAAGACGTCGCCGGACCACACCGCCGAGCCGTATCGCTGCGAACCGAGAAAAGCGGAACGCGTAAGGATGAATGGGCGTTGCAAATCGGTGGAGCGGCGCCAGCCGTCGTATACGCCCATGCTGTGCAGGAGCGGATAAACGTTCGCGTAAAATGCGCCCGCGCCGAGCGAAACGGATGCATCCTCGGGCAGACCCCACTCGTGCGCCGACGCAAACGATCCCTCCGGTTCCGACGCATCCATCCACAAGCCGTCAAAACCGTCGCCGAGCAACTTCTCCGGCAGAACGTTCCAATAGAAAGCTCGCGCAGCCGGATTTGTGGCGTCGTACATGGTGAGTCCCGGCACGAGAAATCCGCGCGACGAGAGTTCCGCGTAATCTTCCGAGCTCCGTTCGAAGTTCGGCCAAATAGAAACGACCGCATGCGCGTGGTATGCATGGATCGCGCGAAGCGCTGCCTTGACGTCGGGAAAGTTCGCGTTGAAACGCGCGTCCCCCATGGCACCGTCCGGCCACCAGTGATAGTCCAACACGATCGCGTCGAGCGGAATATGCAGGCGACGGTACCGCGCGACTACCCCAAGCAACTCACCTTGCGAGGCATACCGGTTCTTTGACTGAAAAAGGCCGTACGCCCATTGTGGAAACAGCGGCACGTCCCCAGTCAGTTGCCGGTACAAGGCCACGACCGCGTCAAGCGCACCGCCG
>Ga0209810_1001248_pt1 | contig 40672 bp, 23 predicted proteins | sample Coa_R1_7_FD_187159 | JGI IMG/M metagenome (GOLD analysis project Ga0209810, IMG submission 187159) | Surface soil microbial communities from Centralia Pennsylvania, which are recovering from an underground coalmine fire - Coalmine... | ecosystem: Environmental > Terrestrial > Soil > Unclassified... | reverse complement strand
GACCGGCGCGAGCATCGGGTTGAGGTGCAGCACCGTGCGGCCCTCCTTGCCGTCCTCGCCTGGCTCCTCCTCGTAGGCGTCCAGCAGCAGGTTCAGGAAGGTGCGGTCGACGCCGCCGGAAGTCTCGACGATCCAGGGGATGAAGCGTTCCTTCGTCACTGTGTCGGTATAGCTCAAATCCTGACCGCTGAACTGACTGTGACGCGAGAGGTCCCAGTCCTGCCGCCAGTGGATGCCTTCCCACTCCTGCCAGCCCAGAATGGACTGGTATTCGATGTCGAACGCCTGCTTCGCGTAGTGCGCCAGTTCCTCGGGGCCGTGAGCGCGCAGGCGCAGGCGATCCTTGTGGGTGATGATACCCCTGTACCACTCGAAGCGCCGCTCCTTCCAGTAGTCGAACCACTTCTGCATCTCGCTGGGATGCACGAAGAACTGCAAGTCCCATTGCTCGAACTCGCGCTGGCGGAACAGGAAGTTACCGGGCGTGACCTCATTGCGGAAAGCCTTACCAATCTGGCAGATACCGAAAGGAATCTGCATGCGCGAGGACTTCAGCACGTTGTCGTAGTCCAGGTAGATGTTCTGGCAGGCCTCACCGCGCAGGTAGGTCTTCATGCGCTCGCCCTCGACGACGCCGATGTAGGTCTCCATCATCAGGTTGAATTTGCGCGGCTCCATCAGTTCGCCGCCGCAGTTGGGGCACCTGTTTTGCAGCAGGTTCTCTTCTGGCAGGTGGTCGATGCGGAAGCGGCGCTTGCAGTTTTTGCAGTCAACCAGGCGATCAACGAAGTTCTCGACGTGGCCGCTGGCCTCCCAGACGCGGGGATGAGTGATGATGGCGCCCTCGATACCGACGATGTTGTCGTTCAACTGCACCATCGACCACCACCAGTAACGGCGGATGTTGTTGCGCAGTTCGACGCCGAGCGGGCCGAAGTCATAGATGCCCGAAACGCCGCCGTAGATTTCCGAGTTGGGGTAGACGAAGCCTCGCCTCTTCGCCAGCGAGACGATCTTCTCGATTGGCACAAAAGGCGTCTCTTTTGTCATCGGTACGTTTTCTGTCTGTGTCATAATGAGTGGTTCCTCCTCCTCAAAAAAATGCCCCGGACCTGATTGCTTTTCCAATCAATCGGTCCAGGGACGAATGCGCCTCCGCAGGCCCGGGTCTGCGTTTCGCGGCGACATGCGCGGTTCCACCCTGCTTCTCCACGTCACGGCCTACCCATGCTCACGATTGAGGCATGGCGGCTTATCACGTGAAGCCACTCATTAAGCAGTCCAGCTCCGAAGCGCCCTTCACCTGTTGCGTGTTGCCGGCCTCACACCCTCTACCGGCTCGCTGCTACCCCTGGCAGGTTACTCCTCTTCATCATCGCTGGCATCTACCAGTATGAACATTTCAGGACGCATTTTTATTGCATCCATACTGTCACAGGTAGTATACAGAAGATACGTGGCAGATGCAAGCGTCTGGGGCATGAATTCTCAGTGCAAAATCAAATCTCGTTTTGCCATCCAGTATGCGGCCAGCAGCGACAGCCCGATGATATACGCTATATCAATCGCAAGAGCCAGCATGCCGGACCAGCCGATAGCCCCATTTGCCCCCAGATTGTAGCAGGCAATCACTGGTATCAAGGGGATGCGTGTGATACTGAGGATGGCGGCGATGGGGGCCGGGGCCATAGGCGTTAACTTAAGGCCGTGCGAGCGCCCGGCAGGCCAGCCGCCAGGGGTGGCCCTCATAGGCGTTAACTTAAGCCCGTGCGCAGGCCAGGCAGGCCAGCCGCCAGGGGTAGCCCTACTATAGACGATGGCTCCCCAGGGGGCACGAGCCGCCCGTCTAGAGGAGGGCCACCCCTGGCGGCTGGCCTGCGGCGGTCTAGAGACGATGGCTCCCCAGGCGGCACGAGCCGCCCGTCTAGAGGAGGGCCACCCCTGGCGGCTGGCCTGCGGCGGCCTTCAGTTAACGCCTATGGGGGCCGGGGCTGGTCACATCTCCTTCAAATGCGGCTCAACCACATCGGATTTGAAGAGGTAGACGACCATTGAGATGACGGGCTGCAAGTATTCGAGGAGAAGTTCACCATGAGCGGCGGTGTCTTCCTTGAGCAGGGCTTTCATTGAACTGTCATAGGGCTGATTTGTGCTGGTCACCGACAATAGATCCCCCTTGATTGTGTAGTGCCAGCATCATATCATACCGCCTGCCCCCTTGCCACAAAAGGATGACTTCTGGCTTTTCAGAGCTTGCCTGTAAGTTTACTGTACGGCTGCCAGCGCGGCCTTGATCTGCTCTACGTGGTCGCTCAGGTGGCGGGTGATGAATTCTTCTATGAACCATGCCAGCGTCTGCGTGCCGTATTTGACGTGGGTGCCGGTCAGAGCGAGATCATCGTCGGTGAGCCTGCTCAGCGTTTGTTCCAGTTGAGCGTAGCTGCCAGGGAGCAGGGATTGAATATTGGAGAGCGTGTCTCGTTCGTGGTCGCTGATGCCGCGCAGGCGTCCTTCGTGCTGCATGGTGCGCCCGAAGTTGCGCCCTGGCTCCGCGACCAGCAGCGCGACTTCGTTGGCCCAGTAGGGCATGAACTCGACGGTATGGGCCAGGTTTTGCATAATCGTCCACTCGTTTTCGGCTGGCGTCTGGTAGAGCTTGCTGCTCTCCAGTGCGGCCAGCGGGCCGTTGAGCAGGCGGGTGAGTTCAGCATACGAATGCTGCACGCTGCTGAGAATTGCTGCTACCTGCGGGTTGTCCTGTGCCGTCGTCATAAGCGGTCTCCTTTGCCGTAAACATAGCGCGAAATATGTTTGAAGTTTCCCTTGACATGGCTGACGAGAGCCGTGTACAGTGAGATTGTAACCTGATATGTTGTGGACCGCAAGGCGATACAGGCCATCCATCAAGGAGGATATCGATGCGCTTCAGTATTTTTTCCGTCACCGATCACTACCCCCGGCAGCAGCGGACGATTCGTGAATTTTACAACCAGATACTGGACGAAATTGAACTGGCGGACAGGCTCGGCTTTTCGGCTTTTTTCGTGGCCGAACATCATTTCCATGAGTATGGCATCGTACCGGCGCCGACGACGCTGCTGGCGGCAGCCGCGCAGCGCACGCAACGTATCGGGCTGGGGGTGGCCGTCTCCACGCTGCCTTTCCACAATCCCCTGCTGCTGGCCGAAGAATACGCCATGCTCGATCAGTTGAGCGGCGGTCGGCTTGTTCTCGGCGTCGGCTCTGGCTACCTGAAGCACGAATTCGAGGGCTTCCAGATCGGCCCCTGGGAGAAGCGGGCGCGTTTCGATGACGCGCTGGAAATCTTGCTGCGCGCCTGGCAGGGGGAGCCGTTCTCTTTTCACGGCCTCTACCACCACATCGAGAATACGCGCATTGCCGTCACGCCTCTTCAGAAGCCGCACCCGCCGTACTGGATCGCCATTCTGCGCCCGGAGGCCGCATACTTTGTGGGCAAGCAGGGACGCAACATCATGCTCATCCCCTACGCCACCTGCGAGACACGTGATGAGCTGAAAGAGGTTATTGATAGCTTCCAGCGGGGCCGTGCCGAGGCGCCCGCCGGTGAGAGCCAGCCAGCCGATGTCGCCGTCGCCCTCCATACCTACGTCTCCGCCGACCCGCAGCGCACGCGCGCCGAGTCTGAAGAAGCCCTCGACAACTACGTCGGCACGCGGCTCTACGCGAAGCGGCGCAGCTACGACCAGCTTGACGCGGCCGGTCTCATCCTCTTCGGCGACCCACAGCAGGTCATCGAACAGGTGCGGCAACTGGAGGCGAGCGGCGTAAACCACCTGATGATCCTGCCCGACTTCGGCGCGCTGCCCTTTGAGCGCGTGCGAGCCTCCATAGAGCGTTTCGCCCGCGAAGTCATACCGCACTTCCAGTGAGTCCGAATGGTCTCAGTTTCTACAAAGATGGGTGAATCTCATCTGGAGGATTTACCGGGCTTGCGTAGCGAATTACGCCCTTCAGCCAGTTCAAAGTGCATTGAGTCCACGCTGCCGAAGTCCCATGACGCGCCTGGCCAGAACCCGCTGTGCGCCGCCTCCTCGAAGAAGGCCAGGCCGAACGCGCCTCGGGGGTTGAAGAAGCCAATGTCCAGCAAGCGCAGCAGGGGAGGATTATCCACCGGGGCATCGCCGCTTAACTCGCTCAAATTGCCGGTGGTGAGACGCTCGTAGGCGGCCAGTCCCGCGGGTGTCGACAGATCAGGCGCCGCGAGGGCCTGGCGTAGTTCGCGCAATCGCTCGATCCATACCCATGAATGCTGCAACTTTGGCGTATCGGAGGCTTTGAGGAGGCCGAACCATTCTACCGGCGCGCCCTGTCTATTCGACGCCAGCAGCGAGGAGATCGGCACATTGAAACTGCTATCAGCCTTGCCGATTTCGCCCGTTTGCACGAACTGCGGAATCAACTGGAGCAGGCCCTCACCTTCTACCTGCAGGCCCTTTCCATTCGAGAACTGCTTCTGGGGTCAGAACACGCCGAGACGAGAGAAACCCGCGAGTGCTGCGCCCGCCTCTTCCTCACATGCGGACAACCGGAGAAAGCTGCCGCACTGAAGAAAGCCTCTGACTACCAGATAGAGAGCTATTGACTTATTCACGAGTTAATGGTATTTTGATATCATTAAGTTTCCCAATTAAGTGGGGGGATGTCTCTATTTTTTGTCGGTTAGTGGGCAGCGTTGCCTGTCTTCTTGCTGAGATGCTCGTCCTGGAGGCAGCGTATTTTGGATAAGCATAATCTAGCTCTTCCTTCGGAACCTTCTTCATTGATTGATCTTCTTAAATGGCGGGCAACCGGGCAATCGGAACAACGGGCCTATTCTTTCCTGAGTGATGGGGTGACAGAGAAAGGATGCCTGACATTTGCAGAGCTTGAACGCCAGGCGCGGATTATTGCCGCATCACTCCTTGAGGTTACGCAAAAGGGAGAGCGTGCGTTGTTGATCTACCCGTCAGGGTTAGAGTTTGTTGCCGCCTTCTTCGGGTGCCTGTACGGTGGCATTGTCGCTGTACCGGTTTACCCTCCTACCTCAGTGCGGGCGGATCGGGCATTAGCCCGATTTCGTGCCATCGCTGCCGATGCCCGACCCTCGCTTGTGCTGACCACTACCGCTCTCGCGTCGAAGATTGAGGGCCTGCTGGCAAGCGTTCCCGCGTTTTCAACCCTGCCTGTCATCGACACTTCTGCCCTGCCTGCTGAGGCGGGAGAACGGTGGAGCGAACCTCCCATTACGCGCGATACGCTCGCTTTCCTTCAGTATACCTCCGGCTCAACAGGCACACCGAAGGGGGTGATGGTCAGTCATGGCAATCTGCTGCACAACTCGTCTCTGGTTGATCGCTATTGCCAGCAACCACCTCACGCGCACAGCCTGAGCTGGCTCCCTCTTTATCACGATCTGGGCTTGATCGGCGGTATTGTGCAGCCGCTCTATAAGGGCTATGAGTCGACCATTATGCCCCCGGCTTCCTTCCTGCAACATCCTGTGCGCTGGTTGCAGGCTATTTCGCGCACCAGAGCCACGATCAGCGGCGGTCCCAATTTTGCTTATGATCTCTGCGTGCAAAAAATCACATCTGAGCAAAAGGCTGGCCTTGATCTGAGTAGCTGGGAAGTGGCCGCCAACGGGGCCGAGCCTGTGCGCCACGAAACGATGGAGCGTTTCGCCGCCGCCTTTGCCTCCTGCGGCTTCCGCCGTGAGGCCTTCCTGCCCTGCTATGGGCTGGCGGAAGCGACCCTGGTTGTCTCCGCCGGACCGAGAACAACGTTTCCCGTTACTCAGGCCTTTCAAGCCTCGGCTCTTGCCGACAACCGGGTTGTCGAAGCTTCAGAGGAAGCGGATAGCAGAACACTGGTGAGTATCGGGCGCGTGCTGCCGGATGAACAGGTCATTATTGTTGACCCGGATACCCTGACCCCCTGCCCCCCCACGCAGGTGGGAGAAATATGGGTTTCAAGCCCAAGCGTCGCTCAGGGCTACTGGCAGCATCCGGCGGAAACAGAGGATACCTTCCGCGCGCGTCTGGCAACGGCGAATGAGCCATCCTTCCTGCGCACCGGCGACCTGGGCTTCCTGCACAATGGTGAGCTTTTTATCACCGGTCGGCTCAAAGATTTGCTGATTATTCGCGGCAGCAATCATTACCCGCAGGATATTGAACGGACGGTAGAGCAGAGCCATTCCGGTCTCCGGCAAGGCTGCGGCGCTGCTTTCGCCGTTGACGTACAGGACGAAGAACGGCTGGTGGTCGTGTATGAGGTTGAGCGGGCGTACTTGAACCGCGACCTTGACGAGATCATCGGCAGCATTCGCCGGGCCGTGGCGGAAGAACACGGGTTGCAGGTCTATGCCGTCGTGCTGGTGAAAACCGCGACCATACCAAAAACATCGAGCGGGAAGATACAACGGCGCGCCTGCAAAGAAGAATATCTTGCCGGTGGTCTGGATGTTGTAGCTCGCTGGACGCTGGATGCGGGTGGAGAGCCTGCACGTCCCGATCAGGAGAGCAGAGCCGCTCCCGCGCTTTCACCGACGAAACAACAGGTTACGGAAACGGCCATTCAGGACTGGCTAATTACCTGTATTGCTGACTATGCAAAGGTCAGCGCAGCCGAGATTGACGTGGATGCTCCTATCGCTACCTATGGTGTCGATTCTTTGATGGCAGTAAGGATAGCCGCAGATATGGAGGAGTGGCTGGGGTACGAGCTTGCTCCCACCCTGGTCTATGACTATCCAACGATCAGAGCGATTGCCCGCTATGTGGCGCAGAGACCTGTTGCCGAGATAGCGGTCAGCGGCGGGGCGGACAGGTATGCTGCTACGGAGGCCATTGCCATCATCGGCCTGGGCTGCCGTTTCCCCGGCGCCGATAATCCGCAGGAGTTCTGGCAGCTTCTCCATGATGGCGGGGATGCTATCTCGGAGGTTTCACCCCAACGCTGGGATGTGCGCGCCCTCTATGATCCGGTACAGGACACGCCGGGGAAGATGTACACGCGCCGGGGCGGCTTTCTTTCACAGGTGGATCTGTTCGATCCCTATTTCTTCAGGATTTCTCCGCGCGAGGCTGCGCGCATGGATCCGCAGCAGCGCCTCTTGCTGGAAGTTGCCTGGGAGGCGCTGGAACATGCCGCGCTCTCGCCTGATACGCTGGTGGGAAGCGAGACCGGAGTCTTTATCGGTATCAGCAGCAGTGATTATTCGCGGCTGCAATTCAGCGACCCTGTCTTCATCGATGCCTATGCCGGTACCGGGAATGCGCATAGTATTGCGGCGAACCGCCTCTCCTATGTGTTTGATTTTCGCGGCCCCAGTCTCGCCATTGATACTGCCTGCTCTTCCTCGCTGGTCGCGGTGCATCTCGCCTGCCAGAGCCTGCGCAATGGCGAATGCAGCCTGGCGCTGGCAGGGGGAGTGAACGTGATTCTCTCGCCGGAGCTAACGATTGCTTTCTCGCAGGCACACATGATGTCCGCCGATGGCCGCTGCAAGACCTTCGATGCTGACGCCGATGGGTATGTACGCGGCGAAGGATGCGGGCTGGTCGTTCTCAAACCGCTCGCGCGCGCTCTGAAAGATGGGGATCGCATTCTGGCCATCATTCGCGGCTCGGCGGTCAATCAGGATGGTCGTAGCAATGGCTTGACCGCTCCCAACGGGCCGTCCCAGGAGGCGGTCATCCTGCAGGCCCTGCACAATGCTGCCGTTGCCCCCGAAGAGGTCAGCTACGTGGAGACGCATGGGTCCAGTACCCCTCTGGGCGACCCGATTGAAGTCGGGGCCTTGAAGACCACGCTGATGCGCAATCGTTCTCTGGATCAGCCCTGTGTCCTCGGCTCTGTCAAGACAAATATTGGTCACCTGGAAGCGGCTGCCGGTATTGCGGGATTGATAAAAACCGTCCTTGCCCTTCAGCACCGGGAGATTCCGCCCCACCTGCATTTTAAGAAGCTGAACCCGCACATCTCGCTCGATGGAACGTCCTTCATTATTCCAACCGAACGGCGTCCCTGGGTCGCGCCCCGACGGCTGATTGCCGGGGTGAGCGCCTTTGGCTTTGGCGGTACCAACGCGCATGTCATCCTGGAAGAAGCGCCCGCATCCCCTTCGGAGCCTTCCAGCGAAGAAGGACGCTTCCCGGAGGTTTTCACGCTCTCGGCGCCCACTCTGACAGCTCTCCAGACCCTGGCAGGCCGTTATGCAGCATTTCTTGCGATGGAGCCTCAGGTTCCGCTTGCCGATGTTTGTTTTACGGCCAACACCGGGCGCGCCCGCTTCGCCCACCGTCTCGCCATTGTGACCGCTTCCTCTGAGGAGCTGCGCGCGCAACTGGCGGCGTTTGCTGCCGGACAGTCTGCTCCGGGGGATTCCGATTCCGGCAGGCAGGCGAGCGGGAGCGCGCGCCGCAAAGTGGCCTTTCTCTTCACCGGTCAGGGTTCTCAATACCCCGCCATGGGGCGGCAACTCTACGATACGCAGCCCGCTTTCCGTTCGGCCCTGGAGAGATGCGCGCGCATTCTGAGTTCCTATCTGGAACAGCCGCTCCTGTCCGTCCTCTATGGAGAGAGTTCGTCTGCATTGCTCAACGAGACGGCCTATACACAGCCTGCTCTCTTTGCGCTGGAATATGCTCTCGCGGAAATGTGGCGCTCCTGGGGCATTGAGCCAGCTCTGGTGATGGGCCATAGCGTCGGCGAATACGTCGCTGCCTGTATCGCCGGTGCCTTCAGTCTTGAGGATGGCTTGAGGCTCATTGTGGAACGCGGGCGGCTCATGCAGGCCCTGCCGCAGGATGGCGCGATGGCCGCCGTCTTTGCCAGTCGAGAGCGCGTGGCCGAGGCTCTGAAACCGTTCCAGCATCAGGTCTCTCTTGCCGCTATAAATGGCCCGGAGAATACCGTTATCTCCGGCCAGCGCGAGGCGGTGCAAATGATCGTACAGCAGATGGAGACGCAGGGGCTGGCAACCTATCCCCTGACGGTCTCTCATGCCTTCCACTCGCCGCTGATGGACCCCGTGCTGGATGCCTTTGAGCAGGCGGCCCGGCAGATAGGGCATGCTCCCCTGCGCATTCCCCTGGTTTGTAACCTCACGGGGCAGGTGCGAAACGCGGGAGAAACGCTCGATGCCCGATACTGGCGGCAGCAGACGCGGCAGGCCGTCCAGTTTGCGGCCAGCATGCAAACGCTTGTCGAGCAGGGAGCTACCGTCTTTTTGGAGGTCGGCCCGGACGCCACTCTCTCGAAGATGGGCAGACAGTGCGTGCCGCAGGACGGCAATGTCTGGCTTTGCTCGCTGCGTAAGGGCCGCGAAGACTGGCAGGAGGTGGCACGCTGCGCGGCTGCTCTCTATGAGTCAGGGCTGAACCTGGATTGGGCCGTGTTTGGCCGGGGCAATGTTCGCCACCGCCTGGCGCTTCCAACCTATCCTTTTGAAAGGGAACGCTGCTGGTTTGAGGTGAAGCAGGCAGCGCCATTGCCCGCCGCTCAACCGGCGTCTCCGGCGCGCAAGCAGGGACATCCGCTTCTGGAAAACCATGTAGAGGTAGCTTATCCGGCGGGAACGCATGTGTGGGAAACCCTGCTGGATAGCCAACGCTTCCCGTATTTGAATGACCATCGTATCCAGGGAGCAATGGCGCTGCCTATCTCTGTCTTTGTTGAACTGGCTCAGGCGGCAGCGGTGGAGGTCTTTGGCCCTGGGTCGCATATCCTGTCAGAACTGGAGCTGCGGCAGCTCTTGCTCTTACCGGAACGCGACGCACAGCGCCTGCAGGTAATCTTTGCCGGCACGCAAGAGCAACTCTCTTTTCAGGTATACAGCCACGCGGACGGACAGGAGGAACGCCATCTGTGGACCCTGCACGCAAGTGGTAAAATTTACCCCAGGTAAGGACAGCCAGATTGCAATCAGGAGGATTTCATGGTATCTACCACGTTACCGGGCAATGGGATCAAGTTCGGTTTGATTTTTTTCTCCAGCCTCGCGGCGCCAACCGATAGCGATATCTATCGCCTGGTCATCGAAAGTACAAAATTTGCTGACGCCCACGGCTTTTCCTCGGTCTGGATACCTGAACGCCACTTTACGCGCGATGGCTGGCTGTACCCGAATCCGGTGGTCTTGCTCGCAGCTCTCGCCAGAGAAACCAGGCAGATTCGCCTGCACGCGGGCAGCGTCGTCTTGCCGCTGCATCATCCGATTCGGGTAGCCGAAGACTGGGCCATGCTTGACCATCTTTCAGGGGGAAGAGTTGGCATATCTTTTGCCTCTGGCTGGCATCCCAACGATTTTGTCTTCTTCCCCGACCACTATGCCACTCGTAACGACGTCATGTACCAGGGGATTCAGACGGTACAAAAGCTCTGGCGCGGTGAATCTGTTCAGGTGCAGGGGGGCGATGGCAAACTGGTTGACATACGCACCTATCCGACGCCGCTCCAGCGCGAATTGCCTTTCTGGATTACCGCCGCCGGTAATCCGAAGACCTTTGTCGGCGCGGGTGAGATTGGCGCAAACTTGCTCACCCATATGTATAACCAGAGCGTTGAGGAGCTTGCGGAGAAAATACGTATCTATCGGGAAGCCCGCGAACGGCACGGCTATGACCCTCAGACGGGCCAGGTTTCCGTTATGCTGCATACATTCGTCAGCGATACAACGGCAGCTTTACAGCAGGCTCTGGATGCGTTCGCCGAGTACCTCAAATCCGCCTCCTATCTGCTCAATTCCATCGCTTACAGTCGAGGGCAGAAGGTCGATATCGCCAGTTTATCGGAAGAGGACGTCAGAGATTACCTGCACTTTGTCGTTGATCGCCTGGTTTCGACCCGGCGCATTCTTTTTGGTACGCCGGAAACCTGCTTTGAACTGGCGCAGCAACTGAAAGCGGTCGGCGTCAACGAGATCGCCTGCCAACTGGATTTCGGCCTGGCTACCGACGTTATCATGCAGAGTATGCCGTACCTCAACCGGTTGAAAGAACGCTGCAATGGTGATCCGGTTGCTGAGCAACCGACCGCCTGGGAGGTTCTCTCGGCAGGGCGCGAAGCCCATTCCAACGGCGATATGCCTGTCGTGGAGCATGCCAGCCCTGCATCGCCTCCTGGCCAGCCTGCATCAGAGCGGTTATCGGATATCCGGCGGCGTTGTCAGGAAGAAGTCTTTGTGCCAGCGTTTTATGAAAAACTACGCAACCGGGGCATCCAGCTAGAAGGTAGCTTTCAGGGCATCGAGCATCTCTGGCGCCGCGACGGAGAGGCTCTGGGCCAGGTGCGGCTGCGTGAATCGGTGGCGCAGGAGTTCGAGGCCTACCAGATACACCCTACCCTGTTAGATGCCTGCTTCCAGGTATTGATCGCGACCCTGCCGGACAGGTTGGTTGGCGGCGATGAGGCCCTCTATGTTCCTACCGGGCTGCGCCATTTTCAGCTTCACCGGCGACCGGGAAGGCAGGTCTGGAGCCATGCGTCTCTTAAGCCTGTCGATCAGGATGCGGAGAGTCTGGAAGGCGATGTACACATCCTCGACGAGCAGGGAGAACTCCTGCTGGAGGCGTGCGGTCTCCAGCTGCGCCGTCTGGCGACCACTGAACATCGCCCCGCCCGTGCCGCTGAGCTTGAAAATACCCTCTACGAACTGCGCTGGGAAACGGTGGCACCGGCGAAGGCCAGCCGCCCGGCTCAACGGGGAAGCTGGCTGATCTTCATGGATAGCGCGGGCGTGGGTCGGCGACTGGGAGAACTGCTGGCGGCTTATGGAGAGCAATACATCCAGGTGTTTCCGGGGGATAGCTACCGGCAGGTAGCGCAGGGACAGTACCAGGTTTCTCCGACCGGCGCCGGGGATATGCGCCGCCTCCTGCGAGAGGCTGTAGAGGCCACCGGCTTGCCCTGTCGCGGGCTGATTCACCTGTGGAGCCTGAATGCCACGCCTCTGGCAGCGACCACCGTCGCCTCACTGCAAAACGACCAGGCTCTGGGCTGTGAGCATGCTTTACTGGTAATGCAGGAACTCAGTTCCCTGGAAGGGCGCGAACTGCCTCGTCTCTGGCTGGTGACGCAGGGCGCGCAGCCGGTAGAAGCGACCCCCGCTCTGGCGCTATCCCAGTCTCCTCTCTGGGGTCTGGGCCGCTCCTGTGCGATCGAACACCCGGAACTCTGGGGCGGGTTGATCGATATAGACCCTCAAGGGTCCGCAGACCTCGCCGCCGGGCAGCTTCTGGCTGTACTTTTGAGCGAGCGCGGCGAGGATCAAGTTGCCTTTCGCCAGCAACGTACCTACGTTGCCCGGCTGGTGCGCAGCCAGGGCTGGTCGCCACAGGAACTCACGTTCCGACCCGATGCCAGCTACCTCATCACCGGCGGCCTGTGGGGACTCGGCCTGGAAGTCGCGCGCTGGATGGTCGGCAAAGGGGCCAGGCACCTTGTACTCATCGGTCGGAGCAAACTTCCTCCACGCGCAACATGGGATCTGGTAGAGAGAGACAGCCGCCTGGCTGCGCAAATTGCCGCTATCCGGCAACTGGAACGGTTGGGCGCTGATGTCTCCTATGTTCCCGTCAGCGTCGCTGATGGCGAGCAGCTGGCCGCCCTGCTGCGCCAGTTCAGCGATGGGCAGCGTCCTCCTCTCAAGGGTGTCATCCACGCTGCTTCCGTGTGGCAGGATGCGCAGGGGCAGTCGCTGGTGCGCTCGCTCTCCAACCTGGATGCGGCGGCGTTGAGCGAGGTCTTTCAACCGAAGGTCATTGGAGCCTGGTTGCTGTATACGCTCTTGAAAGAGACGGCGCTGGACTTCTTCGTCTCTTTCTCATCCGGCGCTTCCTTATTTGGCTCGGCTGCTCAGGGAAACTATGCTGCTGCGAGCGCATTTCTCGACGCGCTTGCTCACCAGATGCGGGCGGAGGGCCGTTCTGCTCTGAGCATCGACTGGGGGGCCGTGTCAGAGGTGGGTTTCGGCGCGACTCAGGAAGGGGAGCGCATTCACGAATACTGGGAAGCGCATGGCATTGAGCGCATCTCGCCCCGGCAGGTGCTGGCCGCGTTAGAACTGCTCATTCCCCGGCAGGTGGCTCAGGTGGGCGTGTTGAAGCTCTCCTGGCCGCGTTTGCAGCAGTTCTATCCTCAGATTACACGCTGGCCTCTCGTTTCGTACCTGCTCGAACAGGCTGCTGATAAGCAAGAAGAGGCAGGGGCAGCCTTGCAGCCTGCACGTTCTATTCTGGAAAAACTGCATGTCGCGCCGGAAGATCGCCGACAGGTATTAGAAACATACCTTTGCGAACAGGTGGCAGGCGTTTTACGCATCCCGCCCTCCCGGCTGAACGTCAACGAGCCGCTGACAGCCCTGGGCATGGACTCGTTGATGGCTATCGAACTGAAGAATAAGGTTGAGTATGAAACGGGCGTGCGTATCCCCATCGTCTCGCTCTTACAGGGTCCCAGCATCGCTCAATTTGCCGGGCAGCTACTCGATCAAATTCCCCTGCCTGCCGCTGCTTCGCCGGACGAGCATGAGGTGCAGGCGGCTCAGAATTATTTTCCCCTTTCCCATAACCAGAAGGCGCTCTGGTTTCTCTCCCGGCTCGCGCCCACGAGTGCAGCCTATAACCTCCTGTATGCGGCCGCCCTGCGCTCCCGGCTGAATCTAGCCGCCCTGCGGCGCTCGCTGCAGACGCTACTTGAGCGCCATCCTATCCTCACCGCGACCTATACCGTCCTGGAAGGCGAGCCGGTGCAGTGTTTTCATCCCGATCAGCGCGTCGATCTGGAAGAAATCGACGCCTCCTCCTGGAGTTGGGAAGAGTTGAAAGAGCAATTGTATGCGGAAGGCAATTGTCCTATCGATCTGGAACACGGCCCGCTGCTGCGTCTCAAGCTCTTCAGCTGCTCCGAGCAGGAGCATATCCTCTCGCTCACGATCCACCACATCGCTGTGGACTTCTGGGCGCTCGACCTGCTTGTTGAGGAACTGTTGACCCTCTATCTCGCGGAAAGCACGGGCATGCCATTGCCTTCCCTGCCTGAGCGCCCTCCGTTCAATGACTTTGTGCGCTGGCAGAATGAGATGCTAGCCGGGCCAGAAGGTGAGCGGCTCTGGGCGTACTGGCAGCGCAGGCTCTCCGGGGATTTGCCCCTGCTCAACCTGCCAACGGACAGGCCGCGTCCTCCTGTCCAGACGTATCGCGGGGCTTCACACCGCTTCACGCTTGATGAAAGCCTCGCCAGGCGGCTCAGGACGCTGGCACGATCCGCCAATGTGACTCTCTATACCGTTTTGCTGGCCGCTTTTCAGCTTCTGCTCGCGCGCTATAGCAATCAAGAGGATGTGCTGGTCGGTACGCCCGCCCTCGGCAGAAACCGCGCCGAGCTGGAGCAGGTCATCGGCTACCTCGCCAATCCTGTCGTTTTGCGCACCAGCTTCTCCGGCAATCCGACGTTCAGAGAACTGTTGAGCCGTGTCCAGGAAACCGTTGTCGGCGCGCTGGAGCATCAGGATTTCCCTTTCCCGCTCATCGTAGAGCGGCTCCAACCCAGGCGCGACCCCTCCTACTCACCGATCTTCCAGACCCTGTTTATCTGGGATAAGTTGCGCGTGCGCGATCAACAGGAGCATTTCCTCGCCGGGCTGTCGCAATCCGGTTCGCAGGGTCTCATGCTGGAACCCGTTGTGTTCGGCCAGCAGGGAGCGCCTTTTGACCTCACTTTGACCATCTTCGAGGCCCCGGATGCGCTTTCAGCCGATTTTCGCTACAACGTCGATCTGTTCGATGCAGCGACCCTGGCGCGCATGGAAGGCCATTTCCAGACGCTGCTCAGCGGCATTGTCTCTGACCCGGATCAACCTGTCCAGGCCTTGCCCCTGCTGACGGAGACCGAGCGGCACCAGATCATGGTCGAATGGAACGCCACACAGAGCGACTACCCGGAACATGCCTGCATTCACCAGTTAGTTGAGGCTCAGGCCCGGCAGACGCCGGAAGCTCCGGCCATCATCTTTGAAGAGGAGCAACTTTCCTACAGGGAATTAAACCGGCGGGCCAACCACCTCGCTCGTACCTTGCAAGCCTCTGGCGTGGGACCGGATGTGCTGGTGGGCGTGTGCATGGAGCGATCAATCGAGATGGTGGTGGCGCTGCTGGCCATCCTCAAAGCCGGTGGGGCCTACGTTCCTCTGGAACCTGCTTATCCCGTGGAGCGCCTGGCCTATATGGTGCAGGACGCTCACATCTCCATCCTGCTTACGCAAACGACGGTGAAAGAACGGCTCTCTTTGAGCGGGGTGCAGACGATCTGCCTGGATAAGCACTGGAACCCTTCAGGCGAGGATGGAGAGCCGGTTAGCCTTGCTCGCCCGGATAACCTGATCTATGTCATTTATACTTCAGGCTCAACCGGTACGCCCAAGGGCGTGCCAAATACCCATCGCGGCGTGTGTAACCGCCTGTTCTGGATGCAGCAAACCTATCGGCTGACGTCGGAAGACCGTGTGTTGCAGAAAACGCCTTTCAGCTTTGATGTCTCGGCATGGGAGTTCTTCTGGCCTTTGATGACCGGCGCCTGCCTGGTGGTGGCGCGCCCCGGCGGCCATCAAGACCCGGCGTACCTGGCGTCTCTGATCGCCCGGCAGCAGATCACCACGCTGCACTTCGTTCCCTCCATGCTCCAGGCGTTCTTGATGGAGCCGAATCTGGAGCAGTGTAAGAGCCTGAAGAACGTTTTTTGCAGCGGCGAAGCCCTTTCTTTTGATCTGCAACAACGGTTCTTCTCGCGTTTCTCTTGCAGGCTGCACAACCTCTACGGTCCGACGGAGGCCGCGATTGACGTGACATACTGGGAGTGCCAGCGTGAAAGCCGACAGCCGGTTGTTCCCATTGGCCGCCCCATTGCCAACACGCAGATCTATATTCTCAACTCGTCCATGCAGCCCGTCCCGGTTGGCGTCGTCGGTGAACTCTACATCGGCGGCGCCGGCGTCGCTCGCGGCTACCTCAACCGGCCAGAGCTGACCGCCGAGAAATTCATTCCCGACCCGTTCAGCGCCGAACCCGGCAGGAAGCTCTTCAAAACAGGAGACCTTGCCCGCTATCGCCGCGATGGAGCCATCGAGTTTCTTGGCCGCATCGATCACCAGGTTAAGATTCGCGGATTTCGCATCGAACTCGGCGAAATTGAGGCCGTGCTGCTCCAGCATTCCGCTATCGAGCAGGCGGTCGTTGTCGCTCGCGAGGATACGCCGGGCAATAAGCGGCTCATCGCCTATCTTGTTTGCGCCCAACAGGAAACGACGCCGTCGATTGAAGGCTTGCGCGCCTATTTGAAGGACAGGTTGCCCGATTACATGATTCCGTCTCTCTTCCTCTTCCTTGAGGCTTTGCCGCTCTCTGCCAACGGCAAAGTAGATCGGAAGGCGCTGCCTGAACCCTCTCACGCCCGACCTGAACTCGAAAAGGTTTATGTTGCGCCCCGTAACGCGACAGAGGAGCAACTGGCCCGTATCTGGGCTGAGGTGCTGAGGGTGGATCGCGTTGGCATCAATGATAACTTTTTCGATTTAGGCGGAGCCTCGATTCAATGCCTGGAAGTGGTCTCGAAAAGCAGCGAGGCCCGGCTACCGGTCACGCTCGAAGCCCTCTTTGAACACCAGACTATCGCAGAGTTAGCGTTCGCTCTGGAACGCGCTCAGCCGTCCCATGAGCCGGAGAAGCCGGTTGAGCGTGTTTCTGGCGGCAGCGTCTCACAGGTTGCCGTCTCGCCTGAAAGAGAAGAGCGAGCGCAGGCCGGGCGCGGGAACACGGTCATTGAAAGTCTGGGGGTCTACCTGCCGCCCAGAGCAGTTTCCACCGATGAGATCGTGCGACAATGCCGTAAACCCATCCGTTTCCCTCTAACCCGGCTCACCGGCATTAACCACAGGAGAATGGCAGGTGAAACGGAATTTTCATTTGATCTGGCGAAACAGGCGGTCGAGCAATGCCTCAAAAACTCCCGGTATACGCCTGCCGACATTGACCTGCTGATCTGCACCAGCATCTCGCGCTGCGATGGCCCCAACGCGCTTTTCAGCTTTGAGCCGAGTACCTCTTTACGGCTGCGCCATCATTTTGGCTTTAGCAACGCTATTGCCTTCGACATCTCTAATGCCTGCACCGGCCTCTTCACCGGCATCTATATCGCCGATGCGTTTCTCAAAATGGGGCTGATTCGTCGCGGCCTGGTGGTAAGCGGTGAGTACATTACGCACCTGACGCTGACGGCGCAAAAAGAGCTGGAAGGCTATATGGACTCGCGCCTCGCCTGCTTAACCGTAGGAGACGCGGGTGCCGCGCTGATTCTGGAGAGCGGGCCGGATAAGCGGGTTGGCTTCCACGAGTTTGAGATGTACACGCTGGGCCGCTACAGCGAATACTGTATCGCGAAGGCGACCGACCGCGAGCATGGCGGCGCTATTATGTATACCGACGTCGTCAATGTCACTGCCGTGAATCTGTCGCAGGCAGTCTCCCACGCCGGTTATATCATCGAGCGTTCTCAATGGCCGACCGATTCTATTCAGCATATTATCGTGCATCAGACCTCGAAAACCACGCTGCGCGACGTGGCGCGCGAGATCAACGCCTATTTCGGCAAAGAGGTTTGCTCGCCGGAGAGTGTCATCGACAACATCGCCGAGCGGGGAAACACCGCCACCACGACCCATGCTGTCGCGATGATGGATCATATTCGCTCAAACAGGATCAAGTCCGGCGACACAGCAATCTTTGGCATCACCGGCTCCGGAGCCACTATCGGGACGGCCATCTATACCTTTGACGACCTGCCAGATCGCCTCCGTCGCCGTGAGTCGGGCGTATATATTCCTGACAGGAATGTCTCTGACCGGCAGGAGCCGCTTCCGCTCTTCCCTCCCGGCTGGCGAGTGCGCGTAGAAAGCACCGGTATCGTTCCCCCGGATGCTCAGACGGAGAAAAAGACGCTGTCTCTGATCAAAACTGCCGCCGAGAACTGCTTCGCGACCTCATCATACCGGCCCACCGATATTGATCTGCTGATCTATGCCGGTACGTACCGCGACGACTTTCTGTGCGAACCGGCCATCGCTTCCCTGGTTGCCGGTCAACTGGGCATCAACGATACCATCCAGTCACAGACGGACAAAAAAACGTTTGCTTTCGACGTATTCAATGGTTCCATTGCCCCGCTCAACGCCTGCTACGCGGCTATCGGCATGATGAGGGCGGGCAAGGTCAAAAATGCCCTGATCGTGGCCTCTGAGGTTGAGAACAACCGCGAGGTCCTGCCGGAACAGACCCTGGGCCTCGAAGAAAGCGGTTCGGCCTTGCTGCTGGATGAAAGCCCTGATGGCACCGCCGGTTTTGGCAACTTTGTCTTTGAGTATTTCACGGATTACCGCGCTGCTCGTGTCACGCACACGAAACTCCACAACGGCAAGATGGTCCTCCATGCTGTCCAGGAGCCGCATTACGAGACAGCTCTCCTGCAATGCATTCAGCGGGCCGTCCACAAACTGCTGAGCATAGAGCATCTGGATATGTCACAGATAGACGTTCTGCTGCCGCCGCAAAGCTCCCCGGCATTCGTCGATACGTTGAGCGCCGCGCTGGGGATCGACAGGGACAGGTGCATTAATGTGCAACCCGCGAACGACCTTTTTACCTCTTCGCTCGCTTACACCCTGCACGCAGCGCAGAAGTGTCATAAAGTGAAGAAGGGGGATATCGGTCTCATCATCAGTGTGGCCTCTGGCATTCAGGTGGGCTGTACGCTCTACTACTTTTAGGGATGCAAGGTATGTCCTCTACGCCCTGGGTAGCTCGTACTTCACTTCATGCCCGGCTCAGGCTTTTTTGCTTCCCCTACGCAGGGGGCGGCAGTTCGCTTTTCCGGCTCTGGCCGCAGCAATTGCCGCCTGAGCTGGATGTGTGTCCTGTCCTCCTGCCGGGCAGGGAAACCAGGTGGCATGAGCCGCTTTTTACTCACCTGCCCTCTCTGGTGCAGGCGCTGGCCGAGGGCCTGTACCCCGTTCTGGACGTACCCTTTGCCTTTTTCGGCCACAGCCTGGGCGCGCTCATCGGCTTCGAGCTGGCCCGCCACCTGGCCCGAAGCCAGCACGCTGCCCCGATCCATCTCTTCGTTGCCGCCCACCGCGCTCCGCAACTTCCCCTGCCTGCTTCCCCTTTGCATACCCTGCCCGACCCTGAATTTATCAATGCCCTCTACCGGCTGGGCGGCACCCCGGCGGCTATTCTGCACAATGAAGAGATGATGCGGCTGATGCTCCCCATCCTGCGTGCGGATTTCACCCTCTACGAAACCTATATCTATGCCCCTGGAAAACCGCTTGCCTGCCCCATTACCGCTTTCGGCGGCGAGCAGGATCGCCTGGTCGGCATTCAGGAACTGGTTGGCTGGCGCGAGCAGACCACAGGTGTCTTTACCATGTCCATCATTCCGGGCGATCATTTCTTTCTCCAGAGCCACCAACCGCCTGTCTTGCAGGCCATCCGGCAGGCTCTCCTCCTCTAGCAGCTTTAGCGGGAAAGTGACTATCACGAACGTGTTTTGCGCTTCCAGCCCAGATAGCGGGCAATCAAGGCATCAAAAACGCGCGCCGGCAGAAGGCGAGGGAGAATCCAGTTGCTCAGCGGGTGAGCCACAGCGGTCAGCCCGTAGCGGACAGGGGGATGGGGAGTCGTCAGCGCCCGCAAGACGATCTCGCCGAGGCGTTCGGGGGAGTAGCCTTTGCGTCCCTTCTCGAGCATGAAGCGGCGAAAAGGCTCCAACGCTGAGGCGTATTCCGTGTGTTGATAGGGAGAAATATCTTCCTGCTCTGCTTTATCCCAGATGGCAGTGTTAACGTCTCCGGCTCCAATGACGATGACATCAATGCCATGCATGAGCAGTTCTCGCCGCAGGCTCGTGGAAAAACCCTCTAATCCAAACTTCGAGGCATGGTAGGCGCCAAGAAAGGGAACGGCTATCTTCCCTCCGGTAGAACTGATATTGACAATGCGGCCAGGTTTGCCTGAGCGCCGCTCATCGGCTCCCAGCAAACCCACAAACGCCTGCGTGACGATCAACGGGCCGATCAGGTTCACCTCCAGCTGGTGGCGAAAATCATCGATTGGCTGATACCTGAGCGGGGCGGGAACGGCAATACCGGCGTTGTTGACCAGGCCGAACAGGACTTCATCTTGCAGGCGATCGCTGACGATGGCAGCAGCCTCGTGAACCGCCTGCTCATCGGTGACATCGAACAGGAGCGGCGTGTAAGCCTCGCCCCACTCGGCCTGCAGTCGCCGCGCATCTTCACTTTTGCGCACGCTGCCGAAGACATGAAAACCATGCTGGATCAAGACCTTTGTCGTTCCCCACCCGATGCCAGAGGAAACTCCTGTCACAACGACTGATGGCATAACAAAAACGTACCTCCCTGCTGCTCCTATTCTTAGCACAAAAAACGACGGAGAGCAAGTGGACGGGTAGACGTATTTCGCAGGGTCAGGAAGCCGCTCTCTGGCCTCTCCTTGCTTGTTTTTTCCCCACCTTGCTGCTATAGTGTTGAGCGACAAAATGAATATACTCCGGGATAGAGAGGAGTAGACTGGTGTTGATGACAACAGGATGGGGCCTTTCTTTATACTCTCGCCAACTGTATTTTTCTTGCCCCCCTGCTTCGTTTTATTAAGGAGAGCAGCGATGCCGGGAATTTTCATAAGAATATAATATCTTTTTATAATGGAACAGATTAAGATTAAAAATATATTCATAAATAAGATATTTTTGGTTGTCTGTAGGAACTGATGATGGTAGAATGAATGAAGTTAGATCAGACTGCAGTTTTCAAAAACGAAGGAGAGCATGATGCTTTTTTTACATACATGGTTCTGGCAGTATCAGGACCTGCTACATGGATTCCTCTGGGTTGTCCTGAGCATTCTCAGCTTTTTTTTGCTGATCTTACTCATCAACTTGCTGACCTATCCTCGCCTGCAGGCTGATGAAACGCCTTCCCGTCGTTCTGATGGACCTGAAGATCGACAGCGCGAGCCGCTAGTGTCTGTCCTTATTCCGGCCCGCAATGAGGAAACCTGTATTGAGGCCTGTGTGCGCTCGCTGCTGGCGCAAACTTACGCGCCTCTGGAAGTGCTGGTGCTGGATGACCAGAGCTGCGATGCCACCGCCGCGATTGTGCAGCGTCTGATCGATGAGCTGCCCGCCGAGCGGTGCGGGCGGCTACGTCTGCTCAGGGGCGAGCCGCTGCCTGCACAATGGATTGGCAAGAATTTTGCCTGCTATCAACTGGCCCTGCACGCCCGGGGAGAGTTGCTCTACTTCACCGATGCCGATACCGTGCATGCTCCCGAAACAGTTCGCGCGGTGGTTGATTGTATGCGCCGCTACGATGTGCAATTGCTCTCGGCCCATCCTGAATATGTTTTTGGTAGCCTGGGGGAACGCCTGCTGGTGCCGTTGCTCCCCTTCCTCATGCTGATCCTGCTTCCCCTTGCCCTGGTTTCCCGTCGCCCTGAGCCGACGCTCTCCAACGGCAACGGGCAGTTGATGTGCTTTGAGCGTGCAGCCTATGATCAAATCGGGGGCCATTTCAGCGTGCAAGATAGCCTCATAGAAGATGTCGTGCTGGCACGCTTATGCAAAGCGGCAGGCTATCGGATGATCTTTGTCGATGCCAGCGCGCTCGTTCGCTGCCGCATGTATCACTCCTTCGCCGGGGTAGTCGCAGGTTTTTCAAAAAGCCATTTTGTCGCTTATCAGAACTCGCTTTTGAATGCGCTGGGAGCGATAGTGTTCATGTTGATGGTCTTTGTCGTGCCGCCTGTACTCGCCGTCTTTGCCTTGCTTGCCGGTGCATGGTTCGTCTTTGCTCTCGCCCTGACAGCTTTCCTGCTCGCGGTTGTGCTGCGCATATTAATTACGCTGCGCAGCACCCATAGAGAGAGAGGCTATATGCTCTTGCTCTGCTTCCTGCACTCGCTCTCTATCTTCCTCGAATGCCTGATCCTGCTCAACGCGATCCGCTGGCATTACCGCAAAGCTGGCATCATGTGGAAAGGGCGCTACTATAAGAAGTGAAGGGAAAGTGCTTGACAAATCGCATGAAAAGGTGTATCTTTGATACAATCAATCAAAGATAGACAACGCCTTGATCAGGATCAGTAGGCGAGGGCAAGTCGAGCAGCGAGCCGGGAGAGTGTAAGCCGGTGGATAGATGCCGCGTCCGAACCCACCTGAGAGCGTCAGTGAGCGAGAGGCGAAACTGACCGGAGCCTCACCGTTATCAGGAGCAGCGGTTATCGTCCGGGTTTCTTATAGCCCGAAATGACCGCGTGAGTGGAGTTATGCTGTGAGGCATAGCTCAAAGAAGGTGGCACCACGGGAATTATCTCGTCCTTATGGAAGGGCGAGTTTTTTTATGCCTGAAAGGAGTATGTATGGCAAACGAGACAAAGTATGTTGAAGAACTGGTAGACCAGGAAGACAATTTTTCACAATGGTACAATCAGGTAGTACGCAAGGCGGAACTGGCTGACTATGCCCCTGTGCGCGGCTGCATGATTATCCGCCCCTATGGCTATGCCATCTGGGAGAACGTCCAGCGCCTGCTGGATGCTCGTTTCAAAGAGACGGGCGTCATGAACGCCTACTTCCCCCTGCTTATCCCGCGCAGCTTCCTTGAGAAAGAGGCGGAACACGTCGAGGGCTTCGCGCCGGAAGTGGCCTGGGTGACGCGCGGCGGCGGCGAGGAACTGGAGGAGCCTCTTGCTATTCGCCCCACCAGCGAAACCATCATCGGCCACAGCTTCGCGAAGTGGATTCAGAGCTATCGCGACCTGCCCATTCTCATTAACCAGTGGAATAACGTGATGCGCTGGGAGAAGCGCACCGCGCTTTTCCTGCGCACCTCTGAGTTTCTCTGGCAGGAGGGCCATACCGCGCACCGCAGCGTCGAAGAGGCCGAGGAGCGCACGCTCATGATGCTGGAGGTCTATCGCTCCTTTGTTGAGGAAGACCTGGCGATTCCGGTGATTGCCGGGCGCAAGAGCGAGAACGAGAAGTTCGCGGGCGCGCTGCGCACCTATTCCATCGAGGCCATGATGGGCGACGGCAAAGCCCTGCAATCGGCCACCAGCCATAATCTTGGCACCAACTTCGCGCAGGGCTTTGACATCCAGTACCTGGACGCCGATGGGCAGCGCAAATATGCCGCCACCACCAGCTGGGGCCTCAGCACCCGCGTCATCGGTGGCATCATCATGGTGCATGGCGACAGTTCTGGCCTCATCCTGCCCCCACACGTCGCGCCTTATCAGGTGGTGATCGTCCCCATCTGGCGCAAGGAGGCCGACAAAGCGGTAGTGAGCGAGCAGGTGGCGCGTATCGAAAAGATGCTCAAGGGCAAGGTGCGCGTCAAGGTTGACATGAGCGAGAACACCCCCGGATGGAAGTTCAACGAGTGGGAGATGCGTGGCGTTCCCGTGCGCATGGAGATCGGCCCGCGCGACGTGCAGAACAACAGCGTCGTGCTGGTGCGCCGCGATACCCGCGCCAGAGAGACCGTTCCCGTCGAAGGACTGGCCGAGCGGCTTCCGCTCCTGCTTGAAGAGGTGCAGCAGGGACTCTACCAGCGCGCGCTTGCCTTCCGCGAGCAGAACACGCACTACACCGAGGACTACGAGGAATTCAAGCAGATCATCGAGAATCGCGGCTTTGCCCGTGTGAAGTGGGCGGAGGACAGCGAGGCGGAACAGGCTATCAAGGAAGAGACCAAAGCCACCCTGCGCGTCATCCCCTTCAATCAGCCGGAAGGCGGCGTCCAGGGCCAGAGCATCTACACCGGCAAGCCCGCCACGTGCGAAGCCATCTTCGCGCGTGCATATTAACCAGGAGTAAACTGTGATTTCTTATGGAGACTTTGAAAAGGTGGACATACGGGTGGGGAAAATCGTCAAAGTCGAGGATTTTCCCCAGGCCCGTAAACCTGCCTATAAGCTGACGATTGATTTTGGCCCGGAAATCGGGCTGAAAAAATCGTCTGCGCAGATCACGAAGCACTATACAAAGGACGAATTGCCTGGCAGACTGGTGATGGCAGTCGTGAATTTCCCGCCGAAGCAGATTGGCCCCTTTATCTCTGAGGTGCTGACGCTCGGCGTTCCCGATGGCGATGGCGGCGTTGTCCTGCTCACTCCAACGCATAATGTACCCGTCGGAGGGAAAATGTTTTAAGCCGTTTGTTTGTAGCGGTGATAGCGTTGCACCCATTCTTCTGACAGGGCGTCGGCCTGTCGCCTCATACGGCGTTCGCTAAAGGTTGGCCTGCGAGAGAGAGGGATATCGAGGTAGCGCAAGATGTCCAGCGCGGTCTCCTCGTAGGCCGACACCAGTTGCTCGTAGACGACGATGTATGGCTGAATGCGCTGTCTTCTGAAGTAACGCCGCCATGCCAGCTCATCGGCCTCAATCTGATGGACGAGGTGGTCGATGGCCGTGAAGTGAAACTGAGGTTCTCTGGAAGGCGGGAATGTATCGTCGTCCTGCCGCCAGACCCAGGTCTGGAGGGCTTTCCAGAGCGATACCGCCTGCCTGACTTTGTCCTGGCGCGTGAGCCAGATATAATGGAGATTGGGGAAGACTGTGGAAAGAAGGTTGTTGCCTTTCACCTTTCGATAACGCGGAATCTCGCGCAGCTTGCTGATGAAGCCGCCGAAGTAGGCCCACATGATCTTCGCCCCGAAGACGCCGTTGGGAGTGGTGCCGCGCTTAAGCACCTCGTTGAGGAAGTTTTCATAGGGCTGCCCGTCCTCCTGTGGAAGAGGCAGCGAGGGTGGCGAGGAGTCGTTGAGATAGCTCATCATCTCCGTCACGTTCAGCCCTTTGAAGTAGTCTTCTGGCGGTCGAATACTGCCGCTCTTTTTGTGGGTCTGGAAGTATTCTTCGGGCCAGCCGGCAAGGCCCGTGTTCTGCAGCGCCTCACAGAGAAGCGTGCTTCCGCTGCGCTGCGTCGCGCAGATAAGGTATGATGTGTGCGGTCGCATGGCAACCTCCTTCTGTCTTCCTGAAAAGACGGTAAAGACGTTTTTGCTGATTCGTAACACGGGCCAACGGACAAAAGGTATACAGAGACATGGAGCTCTTTGCTCCCTTGAAAGAACACTGACAATGCAAAAGGGAAATTACCCGAATATTCTCTATCTTCATTCGCATGACACGGGGCGTTACGTTCAGCCCTATGGTTATGCTATTCCAACGCCTGACATTCAGCGTTTTGCCGAAGAGGGGGTGTTGTTCCGCAAGGCGTTCTGTGCCGCGCCCACCTGCTCCGGCAGTCGCTCCGTTCTTTTAACCGGCCAGTACGCGCACAGCAATGGTATGATGGGCCTCGCCCATCGCGGCTTCGCGCTGCGCGATTATCAGCATCAACTCATCCACACGCTGCGCAAAGTTGGCTATTATTCGATCCTCATCGGCGAGCAACATATCTCAAAAACTCCCGCTATACTTGGCTATGACCGCGTTTTTAACATCAAGACCACGCACGTCGACGCGGTTGCTCCGGCAGCGATAAGCGTGCTGCGCAATCCACCGGAGCGGCCCTTCTTTCTCTCGGTCGGCTTCTTTGAGACGCACCGCGAATTCTTTCAACCCGCCGCGCCTGAAGAGGCCAATTACTGCCTGCCGCCTGCTAACCTGCCGGACACCCCGCAGACGCGCCGCGATATAGCCGCGTTTAAGGCCAGCGCCCGCGTTCTCGATCAGGGCGTCGGCGCGGTGCTTGATGCGCTGGATAGCAATGGGCTGCGCAATAATACGCTGGTCATCCTGACCACCGATCATGGCCTGGCTTTTCCGGGCGCGAAAGCCAACCTGTTTGATCACGGCATCGGCGTGATGCTCATGATGCGCGGCCCCGGCGGGTTCATCGGCGGTCAGGTCTGCGACGCGCTGGTCTCCCACATCGATATCTTTCCCACGCTCTGTGACCTTTTGCAGATCGAACGCCCGCATTGGCTGCAGGGCCAGTCGCTGCTGCCCCTGATTCGCCAGCGGCGAGACGAGGTGCGCGAGGCCATCTTTGCCGAATTGACCTATCACGCGGCCTACGACCCACAGCGCGCCGTGCGCACGCAACGCTGGAAGTATATTCGCCGCTTTGGCGATCATATCGGCCCCGTTCTGCCCAACTGTGACGACGGCCCGAGCAAAGACCTGCTCCTGGCCTATGGCTGGCAAAATCGGCCCCGCGCCGCCGAACAACTCTATGACCTGATCTTCGATCCCAACGAAATGTGTAATCTGGCAAACGATCCGGCCTACGCTTCCGTCTTACAGGAGATGCAACAACGCCTCAAGAGCTGGATGGTCGAGACCGACGACCCCTTACTCCAGGGGCCGGTTCCCGCTCCCATCGGCGCCGAGTTGAACGACCCGGATCAATTGTCAGCCGACGATCCAACATATGTTGTGGGGGCGCCAAAACCCATCGCTGCTGACTGAATTCCGCCGAGAATGAACGTTGACCGGGATTTGGCCGAAAAAGTAGCCCGAAGGAAAGGAGGAACGTATGCGCGTTTCGCAACTACTGACAAAGACCTTGCGCGAGGCTCCGCGCGAAGCGGAGGCTGGCAACCAGGAACTGCTGGTGCGAGCCGGCTTTATTCGCCCGCTTATGGCCGGTGTCTACAGCTTCCTGCCGCTGGGCGAGCGCGTGCTCCACAAGCTCACACAGATCGTGCGCGAGGAGATGGACCGCGCCGGTGGGCAGGAAGTACGCATGCCTGCGCTGCAACCAAAGGAACTCTGGGAAAAGCGCCCGGCCAGCGGGCCGAGCCGCGCCGAAATCTACGAGCCGGTTCTCTTCACCCTCAAGGACCGGCGTGGACGCGACATCGTGCTTGGCCCGACGCACGAGGAGGTCGTCACCTTGCTGGTAATGGAGTTTATCCGCAGCTATCGCGACCTGCCCCAGCGCATCTACCAGATTCAGACCAAGTTTCGCGACGAGCCGCGCCCCCGCGGCGGCCTGTTGCGCACGCGCGAATTGCTCATGATGGACCTCTACAGCTTCGACGCCGACGAGGCCGGTCTGGATCGCAGCTACCAGGCGATGGCCGAAGCCTACGCAGCTATCTTCAGGCGTATCGGTCTGCGCTTCATCGCCATCCATGCCGAAAGCGGCGGTATTGGCGGTCAGACCTCGCAGGAGTTCATCGCGCCCACAGCAGCCGGGGAGGACGAGGCCCTTGTCTGCGCCGGCTGCGAATACGCCGCCAACGTGGAGAAGGCTGAGTTTGTGCGCGGCGAGCTGCCCCATGAGCCGGAGGCGGCGCTGGAAGAGGTCTACACGCCCAACTGCATGTCCATCTCCGACCTCGCCGCCTTCCTCAATGTGCCGGAGAATAAGACTATCAAAACCGTCTGCTACGTCGCGGGTGGCCGCGTGGTGCTGGCGCTGGTGCGCGGCGACCTGGAGATCAACGAGGTCAAGCTGGCAAGCGCCCTCTTTCGCGCCGGCGTCAACGCCACCGACCTGCACCTTGCCACGCCCGAAGAACTCCGGCAGGCCGGCATCGTTGCCGGTTTCACCTCGCCGCTCAACAAGGGGCCGGAAATGTTGATCGTGGCAGACATCTCGCTGCAGCAGGGCAACAACTTCGTCGCCGGCGCGAATCGCGTTGACTACCACGTCAAAAATGTCAACTACCCGCGTGATTTCCGTGTCGACATCTGGGCCGATATCGCCTCCGCCTACGAGGGCGCAAACTGCGCTTACTGCGGGGGCACGCTGCACATCGTGCGCGGCAGCGAAGCGGGCCACATCTTCAAGCCCGGCACAAAGTACAGCGAACTGCTGGGCGCGACCTACCTGGATGCGCAGGGCAATGAGGGACCTATCTACATGGGCAGCTACGGCATCGGCGTCAGCCGCCTCATGGGCATTGTCGTGGAGCAGCACCACGACGAAAAGGGCATCATCTGGCCCTTCAGCATCGCCCCCTACTCCGTCGCGCTGCTTGGCCTCGACCTCGACAAAGCCGAAACGCGCCAGGCCGCCGAACAATTCTACGCCGACCTGAGGGCCGCCGGCGTCGAAGTACTCTACGACGACCGCCTTGAAAGCGCCGGCGTCAAATTCAACGATGCCGACCTCATTGGCCTGCCCTTGCGCGCCGTCCTGAGCAGGCGCTCGCTCAAAAACGGCGGCCTCGAACTCAAACTGCGCTCACAAAAAGAGAGCCACATCGTCCCGCTCGCCGAAGCTGTACGGGTCATTCAGGAGGAGATTCTTCAGGGCATAGCGGAGGGACGATAATTTTTGCCATCTTCTTTGCACGCGTGAATGGCATGCATGCCATTCAGAAAGCTCCATCGCATGTCATTCTGAGCGGCAGCGAAGAATCTTTGGTAGCTTCTCTGACAACGGGGTCACTTCAGATTCTTCGCTGTCGCTCAGAATGACATATTGGGTCCGTTTTTTCACGGCAAACCGTTCCTTTAGCTTTATTGACAGATTACACAAAAGGCTCTATACTTAGTTGTGTAACTCTCGATTGTGTAACTTATGAGAAACGGTTACGGCAGCAGGAAGGGCGTGAATTATGACACGTCGCATTCCAATTGTCCACGATGGAATCCTGCACGAGGAGGCAGAGCAGGAAGCCTCTCTCAATACTGTTGTAGTGGAGTCGGACGCATGGTATGGCTGGTTAGAGCGACATGACGCGTTTCGCTTTGAGTCCCCTGCCATTACCTTTACGGCACGCAAGGAACAGCGTGCCGGAAGCTGGTACTGGTATGCCTACCGCCGCCATGCCGGGCGTCTCCGCACCGCCTACCTCGGCAAATCGACAGAGCTGTCGCTGGCGCGCCTTCAAATCATCGCAGACGAGCTGGCTGGGACAGCCGGTCTGCCAACCCCACGAACGGCTGCAGGCAAGCATGTGCCACGTCCTCTCGCTTCCCCTTCCCAGGAGCGCACGCACGCCACCCCTCCCGTGCCACTCCACAATCTTCCGCGCCAACTCACTTCGCTGGTGGGACGCGAGCAGGAGGTGGCAGCCGCCGCAGCGCTGCTCCAACGCCCGGAGGTGCGCTTATTGACTATGGTAGGCACGGCGGGCGTAGGCAAGACCCGCCTGGCCCTCCAGGTGGCCACCAACCTGCTCGAGCATTTCGTCGATGGTGTGTTTTTTGTGGCTCTTGCGCCTGTTCGCGACCCGGAACTCGTACTCTCCACCGTAGCCCAGATCCTGGGGCTGAGAGTCACGGGAGACCAATCCTTCCTCGATGTGCTGAAGGCACACCTGCGCGACAAGCATTGCTTGCTGGTGCTCGACAACTTCGAGCAGGTGATCAGTGCAGCACCGCAGCTTCCTGAGCTGTTACGAGCCTGCCCGGGCATGAAACTTCTGGTCACCAGCCGTGAGGTTCTGCACCTGCGTGCCGAGCACCAGTTCAGCGTCCCGCCCCTTGCGCTGCCAGAGCGCAAGCGCCTCCAGGACGAACAGGCGCTCACGCACGTTGCCGCCGTGGAACTGTTCCTCCACCGGGCACAGGCCATCAAACCCAACTTTCACTTGACGACGGACAATGCGGCTGCCATCGCCGAGATCTGTATTCGACTCGATGGGTTACCTCTGGCCATCGAACTGGCGGCGGCCCGCGTCAAGGTGTTCACCCCGCAGGCCCTGCTCGCCCGCCTGGATCACCGCTTGCAGGTCTTGACCGGAGGCGCACGCGATCTGCCCGAGCGACAGCGCACCCTGCGCAGCACGATCGCCTGGAGCTATGAACTCTTGCCTGTAGAGGAGCAGCGCCTCTTCCGGCGACTCTCCGTCTTTGTGGGTGGCTGCACCCTTGGGGCGGTCGAGGCCGTGTCCAGCGCAGTCGGCGACAGCGACGTAAACGTGTTGGAAGGAATGATCTCCCTGGTGGACAAGAGCCTGCTTCAACAAACCGGGCGCGATGGCGAGGAGCCGCGCTTTACCATGCTGGAGACGATTCGCGAGTATGGTCTGGAGGCGCTTACCGCAAGTGGGGAAGCGCCAGCCACGCGCCAGGCGCACGCTGCCTACTACCTGACACTGGCAGAGCAGGCCGAGCCGGCATTCACGGGTCCACAGCAGCTCACCTGGTTCGACCGACTCGAGCGGGAGCATGACAACCTGCGTGCCGCGCTCTCCTGGTTATTGGAGCGAGGCTCAGATGGGCAGAGCAACGAGCTGACCTTACGCTTGGCGGCAGCTTTATGGAACTTCTGGTTTATACGCGGTCATGTAAGTGAAGGACGGCGCTGGCTGGAGCGGGTTCTGGATGCGAACAAACATGCTAGATCAGCCACGCGAGCGAAAGCCCTCGTCGGTGCTGGCAACCTGGCAACTCTTCAGGATGACTTCGATCAGATAGAGGTACTCGGTATGCAGGGCCTGGCGCTCTACCGCGAATTGGGAGATCGACGGGGCTGTGCGGTCGCGCTCTCTTGCCTGGGGTATGCTGCCATGATGAAGTGCAAGTATGCACAGGCACGCGCGCTGTTGGAGGAGAGCTTGATGATCACGCAGGAGTTAGACGACCCCGCAGACAGGATCCCGGCACTCCAGGTCATGGCCTCGGTACATTTTTATCAGGGCGAGTATGCACGAGCGCAGGTACTGCTCGAGGAAGACCTGGCACTCGTCAAGGAAAGAGGCGATGTCCATGGCCATGCGGTTACACTGATGCTCCTGGGGATGGTGCTGCTGCATCAGGGTGATTTGGCACAGGCTCAGGCATGGCTTGAAGAAGGCAGCATCGTCTCCAGGAAGGTGGGCTATAAGCGCAACCTCGGTCTCGTGATCTACTTTCAGGGCATGGTGTCTTTATTGCAAGGAGATGTGACCAAAGCCCGCTCACTCTTGGAGGAGAGCCTGGTACTCTTCCAGGAGGTAGGAGAGCGTGGGCGCATGGCAGAAGTCTTTGCCAGCCAGGGGCTTATCTCGTTGAGTCAGGGTGACTTTACAGCAGCCCGGACATTGCTGGAGGAAGGCTTGAAGATCTTTCTTGAGCTGAATTACAAGTATGATACTGGTGTCAGTCTGGTGGGTTTAGCGGCTGTGATGGCTGCGCAGGGAGAGGTGGAACGAGCCGGCTGGTTGCTGAGTGCTGCCGAGGGCCTCCGCGAAACTATTGGAACGCCCCTGCCGCCGGCGCTTCAGTCTCTGCATGAGTTCGCCCTTGCCACCGTGCGCATGCACCTCAGTGAGCGGGCCTTTGCCACTGCCTGGGCTGAGGGACGCACCATGACACCCGAGCAAGCGCTGGCTGCACAGTGGCCCGTCGCGATGCCTGCGACGGCTCCAGCAGAACCTTCGTCCGTTTTTCACCTTCCTCACCCCCCGAAATCCCCGGCTCACTCCAACGGGTTGACGACGCGCGAACTGGAGGTGCTGCGCCTGCTGGCTCAGGGTTTGACCAGCGCGCAGATTGCCGAGCGACTCATCATCGGCCTGGTGACCGTCAATTCGCATGTGCGCTCGATCTATAATAAGCTGGGCGTTACTTCGCGCAGTGCCGCGACCCGCTACGCCATCGAACACAAGCTGGTGTGAGGCTTGCCCTGACTACCAGCATAGTCACCTCTTGAGAAAACTAGCCTCTCTACCATTGGCACCGTTGCATACTATCAAAAAGCGGCTTTCCCATGTCATTCTGAGCGGCAGCGAAGAATCTGAGGCAAGCGATTATTACAGTGGCTCACTTCAGGTTCTTCGCTGCCGCTCAGAATGACATGCGAGAGGCCTTTTTTTATGGCATCCTATTCATCTGACAATCCCTCTTCTGTCACCGCCTGCCCCTCAAAACTGAGGGGCAGGTGAAAGCGTCATTTCCTCACGAAAATTCCTCAGTTTTGACGACGAAATCTGAGCCATCATCGACTAGACTTGTGAGCATAAAGGCGGCACGTAGTCGAGGCAGAACAAGATCGGAGAGCAAGCTTCCATGGAAGAACGCATCGGCGAGGTCTTCGCGCACAATGAGCGGCTCACGGTCATCGGCAGGCGGCTGCACCCGGGAGAGGCCGCACCCGATTTCTGCCTGGATTACCTGGATCTGGCGGACCACGCCGTGCGTACGGTCGACCTGGCGGACTCGGCAGGGATGGTGCGCCTGCTCAACGTGGTCAATAGCCTGAACAGGCCGGTCTGCCAGCGCGTGACGCAGCGGTGGGAGAGCTTCTGTTCAAAGCTGCCGCCACAGGCATGCATCTATACCATCAGCGTGGATTCTCCTCAGATGCAGGCCCGCTGGCAGGAACGCGAAGGAGTGTTGCACCAGCTCCTCTCGGCCCCACGTGGCGAACAATTCGGGCTGAACTATGGTGTGTGGCTCAAGGAAGGGCACCAGCTCGCACGAGCCGTCTTTGTGATTGACCGGTGCAACTGCATCGTCTACGTCGAGTATGTGACCGATCAGAGCCACGAGCCGGATTATGAAGCGGCTATGGAAGCGGTCCATCAAGCTGCAGGTTATTGACGGTCGGGAGAAGAGGGATACTTCACCCGGCGCAGGAACTCAAACAACAAAAAGGAGGTACAGGCATGTTGGACGCACGGAGAAAGCAAACAGTACAGCATTTTCTTCTTCTGCCGGTATTACTGATTCTGGCCCTCGGCGGCGTTATCGCGTGTGGGCAAACCACTACCGGTAGCTCTCCTACCCCGACAGCAAAGCCGACTACCGCACCCACCAGCCAGCCAACGGCGTTCACCGTTACAGCGACCGAGTATTCTTTTGATCTTCCGCAAACGGTTCCAGCCGGTCTGGTCGATATGACGCTCCTCAACAATGGCAAGCTGCCGCACCAGATGGGTCTGATCCTGTTAAATAGCGGTGTGACCTTTGACCAGTTTCAGAGTGCCCTGCTGCAGAAAGGCTTGCTAGTGATGCGCACCCTCGGCAAAATTATGGGCGGGCCGAATGTCGCCGCTCCTGGCAAGAGCAGTGAGGTCATTCTCAATCTTCCCGCCGGGGAGTATGTCGCCATGTCTGCTGTCCCAGGTAAAGATGGGAAGCGTGATTTCCAGAAAGGAATGCTCTCTTCGTTCGCCGTGACGGGGTCTGCCACCACAACTCAGTCAGTGACACCCACTGCCACTGCTCAGATCACGATGAAGAGCTTCAGCTATAGCGGGATACCTGCAAAGGTAGCCGCCGGGGCAGTGACCTGGCAGGTGACGAATGCCGGCACGGAACCATATGAGTTCTACGTGGTGAAGCTGGCTCCCGGCAAGACAGCCCGGGATATCATCGCGTTTTACGCCCATCCGTCTGGCCCGCCGCCCTTTGTCAGTATTGGAGGCATGAGTTCCATCTCGCCAGGACTCTCAGGCTGGGTGAAATTCAATCTGGCAACAGGCAACTACGTGGCATTCTCTCAGGTCTTTGATAAAGCGACAGGCAAGTCCCAATTTCTGCTGGGCATGTTGACTCCGTTCACGGTGCAATAGGCTTGCCGAAAGGAGAGTTTCCATGCGGCTGCGTACTCTCGGAAGGCTCTTTGCTATCAGCGTGCTGCTCCTGGTCTTGACTGCCTGCTCTGCCGTCAGCGCCGCGCTCAGGAGTGCTCCGCCACTGGGAACGACACTGCTAAGCATCAAGAACCCTTTCAACGTCTTCACGGTGGCCTGGTCTCCCAATGGCCAATATCTGGCATTGGGAGGAACGGATGGGACGGTGCAGGTCCGCGACGCCGCCACGGGTCGGATTCTCTTCACGGTTCATGGCCATCTCAATCACGTCTGGGATGTGGCCTGGTCGCCCGATGGCACACGCATTGCCTCGGCCTCCTGGGATAAAACAGTGCAGATCTGGGATGCGGCGACGGGTAGACACCTGCTGACCTATCGCGGCCACAGCGACCTGGTGCTTGCTGTCGCCTGGTCGCCTGATGGCAAACGTATCGCCTCTGCTGGCAGCGATCACACTGTCCAGGTCTGGGACGCGGCGACGGGCAGGCGCATCCTGGCTTATCGCGGCCATACCGCGACGGTTGAGGAAGTGGCCTGGTCGCCCGATGGCACGCGCATTGCCTCGGGCAGTTTCGACACGACCGTACAGGTCTGGAACGCTGCCACCGGTCAACATCTACTGACCTATCGTGGCCATAGCAAGTGGGTGTGGGCCGTGGCGTGGTCGCCCGATAGCCAGTTCATTGCTTCGGGCAGTGAAGACCACAGCGTGCGCGTCTGGGACGCTACTACCGGTCACACCCACTTGATCTTCCGGGGCCATACCGCTACAGTTCAGGCCGTCGCCTGGTCGCCCGATGGCCAGCGCATCGCCTCTGGCTCCTGGGACAATACCGTGCGACTCTGGGATGCCAGCACGGGGCACCTGGTTTTCACCTATCGTGGTCTGCCAGATGTCGTGGGAGCATTGGCCTGGTCGCCTGACGGCTCACGCATCGCTTGTGCGGCTGACGGCCTTCGCGTCTGGCAGGCCAGCTAGCTGCCAATCAGGCTTCTTTCGTCGAGCCTGACAGCTTGCTCACGGCTGATTCATGCAGTACGCTTGAGAACACAGGGAGCGGAACAGTCTATTTCGCCTTCACCACAATCACAAGCGGCAGCGGTGTCACCGAGTCAATGTTGACATGCTGGTTGCCGGCATTGACGTAGAGGCCGGTGGAGGCGCCGCCGTCGAGGTTGAGCGCGGTATCGATGGAGAGGTCGGAAGAGACGAGCAGGTCGGCCAGTTCGTCCAGCGAGAAGGCCATGCCGGGGCTGACGATGAAGAGCAGGCGACCCTGCTTATCCATTGCCACCACGCTGCGCCGCGAGCCTGCCGAGTCGGCGTTGAATTGCGTGCGCTTGCCGTGCAGCATAAGCAGCGGGGATGATTGCGTTGCCTGCTCTAACTGCTCGCTGTTGGGTTTATACGGGGCTTCGCTAAGCGAGCGCAGGCGAATCTGCCCCTGGCTGTTGACGGAAAGCATGCCGCCGAAGCCGCTATAGGAGGTGCCGAACGCCTGCCCGCCGGCGATCACCAGCCCCTCAGCATTATTCTGCTCATCGAAGTAGCCGCCGTTAATAATGGCCGTTGCCTGCTCCTTCTTCATCCACTCGCTCATCGCCAGTGGATCAGAGGGCTGATAGGCGACGCTCAACCGGATGTGATGTACGTCGAAGCGCACAATTGTCACCGTATCTTCATTATCGCCCGGACTTTTCCAGTCCTCATAGCGAATCTCGACGCCCGGCGCGGCCTGTATCCACGTGTTCAACGCCGGTGTCCCCGAACTATCAACGCCGGAACCTGTTGACGAGGAAGATGCGCCGCTGAATGTCAGATCACAGCCTGCCAGTACGCAAAACAGCAGAGGGAACAGTAGAAGGAGTTTGAGCAGTTTTTTGAATGGCATAGACATTTCCTTAATAATCCCGTAGGCGCCGACTGTTCGCCAATTTATTGACAACACGGGCAATATAAGCAAGACGGGCCAATAAATTGGTGGAACGCACGATCACCCGGCGCCTACGGGTAAGTACATAGACGGATTATCTGTCAAAGTTCATTGCATGATACGTGCCGCCGTACCGCTCACAGCGAAACTGTCGAAGAATATACGGTTAGCGTTTCCAGGGGGTTGCTTCGATAGCGGACATAGTGCCTTTGAACTCCATTGCCAGCTTGAGGGCGGCATCATGGGCGGCTATCTCCGTGCTATCATCCAGGGGAGCAAGCTGCACATTGCCTTTGCCGTAGCGTCTTTCCAGCGCGCGCAGGATGAGCAAATCGGTAAACCAGGGATTTTTCGGCAGTACCGGGCCGTGCAGGTAGGTGCCGAAGACATTCTTGTAAACGGCGCCCTCGTAGCTATCTTTGCCATTGTTGCCCCAGCCGGCCAGCACCTTACCCAGCGGCTGCGCCTTCGGCCCCAGGTAGGTGCGCCCGCTATGATTTTCATAGCCCACCAGCACCTGTTTGCCGATCGGCTCAAACTCGCATTCCAGCGCCATATGCGTCATGAAGCGTTTATCGCCGCCCTCTGTATACAGATCGAGCAGGCCAACGCCCTTCAGTTCAGGCCCCTGAAACGGCTTGTAATAGTGTCCGAGCAACTGGTAGCCCGCGCAGACGCTGAGAAAGACCGTGCCGGACTCCGCCGCCTCGCGCAGTGAAGGAGCCTTTGCCTGGATGTCGCGCGAGGCCAGTTCCATCTCGCGGTCGGCCCCGCCATGAAAGAGGATGAGGTCATATTTCGTAAAATCGGGCGTCTGCTTCACAAAAATCTGCTCCACCTCGGTGCGAATGCCGCGCCATTTGCAGCGTTTCTCGATGGAAAACAGGTTGCCGCGATCGGCCGCCACACTCATCAGTGTTGGATACAGATGGCCAATCTTCAGTACCATACCGCTATCTTGCACTTGTTCTTGTTCGCTCACAGTCAGTATTCCTCCCGCCGATGATTTATCGCTCTCGTCTACTTTCTCTAGCCTCTCAAGCTGGCTCATCCGTTCTTCTCTAGAATGTTATTCTTCCCAGAAGTGCTTGACCCAGCCGCGTTTTTGCATGATGCGGCGCAGTTCGTGCGTTGGCGTGTAGCTGCACATGATGTAGAGCGTGCCGCCCGGCCCGGCATTCTTCAGCGCCGCGTCTAGTGCTGCCTCGCGATCCTCGATCAACTGTATTTTGTCGACGGGGACTTCGGCGTATTTGAGGCGCATGGCGAGTTCTTCGGGCTTGTTGCCGCTGCACACCACGTCGAGGATGTCGGGGGCCAGATCTTCGATGTCTACATCCCAGAGCCAGGCGAAGTCTTCGCCGTCGACGATGGTGTGGCTGGCGGCCAGCAGCAGGTGCTTCTGGCCTGGATGCCTGGCGATCAGGCGCAGCATGAGGTTGAAGGAGGTCGGGTTCTTCACGAAGGCCAGGTAGATGGTCTGATCGCCTGCCTGAATCTTCTCTAAGCGGCCAAAGGCGGGGCGAATGTTGCCAATGGCGGCGGGAACTTTCTCCATGTCGAAGCCAGCGGCCAGCCCGGCGCCGATGGCAGCGGCGGCGTTGTAGACGTTGTGCAGGCCGGGCAGGGGAATCTCGAAGTGTAGTTCGCCCTCAGGTATGCGCATCGTTACATGCGTTGGCCCTTCGCCGTCGGGGGCCAGTTGGATGCTGGTCGCGGCGATATCCAGCTTCGGCAGCGTGTAGCCGCAGTTGGGGCAGCGATAGATGCCCAGGTGCGACATGTAGGCCACTTCGTAGAGCAGGTCTTCCTGGCAGTGGATGCAGCGAATAATGTCCGCCGATTGTTCGGGTACCGGCGTGCCAACCTCCTTCGATTCCAACCCGAAGAATAGACGGCGCGCCTGCGCGTTCTGCCCGAAATTCGCCACCTGCGGGTCATTGCCGTTCAGAATAATCGTTGACGACGCTGGCAGCGACTCCAGCAGCTTATTGAGGGCCTTCGCCACCGAATACAGTTCGCCATAGCGGTCAAGCTGGTCGCGGAAGATGTTGGTGATGACCACCACGTCCGGCTCAATCTCCGGTAGTACCAGCGGCATCGTGCCTTCATCGATCTCGAAGAGCAGCACGTCGCTGTCCAGCCGCCCGAAGATATCGGCGAAATTGACGGCCACCGAGGTCACGCCTTGCAGCATGTTTGAGCCGGTACGGTTCTGCGAGACACGCTGTCCGCTGGCATCGGCAATGGCGGCGGTCATGCGCGCCGTCGTCGTCTTGCCGTTGCTGCCCGTGATGACAATTTTCTTCGCCTTGCTCGCGCCCACGATGGACTTGAGGACATTAGGGTCGATGCGGCGCGCAATCATGCCGGGCAGGCTCGTCCCGCCGCCGATACGGAAGAAACGCCCGGAAGCCCCGGCCAGCTTCCCGGCAGAAATAGCCAGGGCCAGTCGCGCCCGCCCCAGCCCCGAAGGCATAGTAGCGCCGCCCTGTCCATGTCCATCACTGTTACCCTGCTGCTCTATGTGAGTTCCATTTGTCTTATCGTCTACGGCCATACATCAAAACCTCTCAATAAAGAACACTCGCATTTGTTGCTGTGCAGTATAGCAAACCTTGTCCTGCCGGGCAAGTGAAATAGGCATACTGGTTGCGGTGAATCCGTTCTTGCGAACCCCTTTCCTCCTGGCTCCTGCCGGAACTGGCAGGAAAGTCTACCGGAACTGGTAGGGCAACCTGCCATTTTCGGCAGGAAATACTCTCTTTTCCGGTAGATTTTCTGCCGTTTTCAGTATAGTTTGCTGCCGTTTTCGGCATAGTTTTCTGCCGAAACTGGTACGAAAATTGCCGCCTACGGGCGCGACAAATCGCTGAGGTGCAGGGTATACTTGCAGTAGTGAGTGTTGCGCTGTGCGTCTTCGTAGGCTCGCTCCCGTAGTGCCGTCAGAGGCCTGAACACCTCTGTCATATCTGGTCATATTCTCGTCTGCCTCTTCCTGTGGTTTGTTGGTTGCTCTCTCGCTGTGAAAGGAGCAGAACGTATGTCCTGTCATCAGGATGATAGCTTCTCCGCCTTGCTACGCCAACGCAAACGTGTTCGCTCCACCACTCGCGTTCAGCGCAGTCTGCTCTCCTGTATCTTGCTGCTTTTGCTCCTGGCACAGATGCTCGGCAACGGCGTTTTCGTGGTGCCGCATGCATGGGCGGCGGGCAGGCCGGTCGATGTCCCAGCCAGCTTCACCGCGCAGCAGTTCCTGCACCTGACCAACAAACCGGTTCACTTCAGCAACCCCCTGTTCTATCCTCCCGTCCCCAAAACGCGCGGCCCCTCAACGGACTACGCCCATCTGCCTCCCAGTTCGGAGCCAGCCACCATGAAACCCATCAGCCAGCCTCTGAGCGCCACCTATACCACCGCAGGAGCAACGGGCAAGCCGCTGGACCTGCCCGGCAGCGATGGGCGGCTCGAGGTGGTTATCCCGCCCGGCTCGCTCGACTTTTCCCATGCCACCGTTGCGGGCGGAGGCGCGCCAGTTGGCCCGCTCACCTTGCAATTGAGCCAGGTTCACGGCCATTTTGTTGGGCAGGTCAGCGGCCCAGGCGGCTACGAGGTCCAGTTTGTCGATAGCAAAGGTCACACCATCTCCGGGGTGGCCGTGCGTACTCCCGTGACTATTATTTACCACTACCAACCAGGGGAGATTAGCGCGTTGGGTCTGGATGCTGGACGGCTTTACCTGACCTGGCCCGCCCAACTGCTCGCGGCCAACAAAGCGCATCGGTCGCTGGCGCCCTATATGATCGCCATGCGCAACGACCCCAGAACCCATACCCTGACCGCCCAGAGTCCCTTTTTTAGCTCGGCCCCCTTTGTCAGCGGCACCGGCGTCTCCGATAACCAGAGTCCGCCGGTGCCCCTGCTCGGCTCGGTAGGCGGCAATACCGGCCAGTTGAACTATGCCTATCCACTTAAGGTGCCGCCCGGCCCGGCAGGCTTTGCCCCGCAACTGGTGTTGAGCTATTCCAGCAGCGAACCCAACGAGCGCCACAGCTACGTCTCCCCTGCAGGCGATGTCGGCGATGGCTGGACCTTGAGCCTGGGATCGATCAGCATGCAGACCATCAATGGCAGTTCCCCTGCTTCCGGCAACTGGTATTTCCTCAATGATGTGGCTGGCGTCAGTGACCGCCTGGTGCCGGGCGGCGTCACGAATTTCTACGAGACGCAGCATATCTCACGCCTGCGCATCCAGCAGCTCACCGTCAACAGTCAACCCTGTTTCCAGGTGTGGGATAAGGATGGCACCTTCTACGAATTCGGCTGCACCAGCGATTCCCTGGAATACTGGACTGACTCCAGCGGCACGCGCACTAACTACCTCTGGAACCTTGATCGCGTCATTGCCCCCAATGAGAACGCTGGCGCCTTCAAGTTGATGCTCATTACGTATCAGCAAGACCTCAACACCGTCAATGGTCAGACCAGCGTGCGCGACTCCGGCATCTCGAAAATTACCTACGGCTATTCAGCCAGCACCAGCAGCATTGACACCGTTGTCGGTACCGTCGATTTCAGCTATCTGGCTCCGCCTTACAGCAAGAACTACAACTGTGACGGTATCCCGCCCGACGGGCAAAGCACGACGCTACGCTGTGACGACCCCATCTCGCGCACCAATGGTGGCATCACCGTTGACCCGCCACTGGTCATGAGTACCATGAGCCTGCAGTCCGTGACCAGCTATGTGGGCAGCGACAGCAATAGCGCGCAAAAAGCCTACCGCTACGACTTCAGCTATGATGACCTGCCCTTTAACGACTGCAATGATGACTACACGCAGTATGCCCAGTACTGCGCGGGCGAACACCTGCTCACCAGCGTTACTCCTACCATCTACCAGAACGGTGGCGCCCACAAAATGCCTCCGCTGGACTTGAGCTATACCACCGGCCTGCACAATACCTACTACGATAGTCAGAACAAAATCAAGGATGGCTCCCAGCAGTACAGCCAGCAGACCTACTGGCGCTACCTGAGCAAATACGTGGATACGCTCACCGGCGTGGGCGGCACCGTACAGTACAACACGGCCTACAGCAATACGCACGGCACCCCCAACGATACCGATAGTCATGGCAACCTCGATGACCG
>Ga0209810_1001247_pt1 | contig 40703 bp, 31 predicted proteins | sample Coa_R1_7_FD_187159 | JGI IMG/M metagenome (GOLD analysis project Ga0209810, IMG submission 187159) | Surface soil microbial communities from Centralia Pennsylvania, which are recovering from an underground coalmine fire - Coalmine... | ecosystem: Environmental > Terrestrial > Soil > Unclassified... | reverse complement strand
CCAGCAGGTACGCCTCGTCGCCCGCCTCCTCCGCGCTCAGCCGCGTCTTCTGCCCATCGGAGACGACCGCGCAGCCATATTCGTGTCTGCCGCCGTAGCCCCGGCTGAGCACGGCGACATGCAGGCCCCGTTCCCGTAACAGGCGGCAGAGCGTCTGCGTCATGGGCGTCTTGCCCGTTCCGCCCGTGGTCAGGTTGCCAATGCTGATGACCGGGCAGGGCAGGCGCGCGCGCTTGCGAAGGCCCAGACGATACGGCAGCAGGTAGGTCTTCAGCCCGGCGCAGTAGACCGGGGCGAGCGCGCTCAGCCCGCCGCGCAGCAGGGCCGGAACCAGCCCACGCCGCCCATGCGCTACCGAGAGCAGATACTCCTCCGCAGCGCTCACGGCTGCTGTCTCCTCAGCCGCGCCTTCGGGCCGAGAGCCGAGGGGTTCCCCAAAGGGCGACGCGATTCGTTTGCCATCTCCGCCACCGCCTGCGCGTATCTGGCCGAGACGCCCTGGTTGGCGGCGATCAGCGCGAGGGCACGGCGCTCGATTTCCTGGCGGGCCGCCACATCGGAGAGCAGGCGCAAGCCTTCCGCCGCCAGCGCCGCGCCCTCGGCCACCTGGAACCCGACGCCTGCCCCCACCGCCAGTGCCACTTCCGAGCGAATCGTGGCCGTGCGCGGGCCAAAGAGCACCGGTTTGCCGTGCGCGAGAGGCTGGAGCAAGTTCTGACCGCCGCCCTTGACGACCGGCTCGAAGCTGTTGCCGACAAAGGCGAATGTCGCCACCGCGTAGACGTTCGCCAGTTCGCCCAGCGTATCCAGGATGAGATGCCGGACGGTAGCCTCACCTAACCCCCCGGCCCCCGGCAGGCTAAACCCTGCCGCTGTTGGGCGCTGCAAGAGTCGGTTCCTCAACGGTTCGGAACCTCCGCCTAGCCAGGCCCGCTGCCCACCTACGTGGGCAGAGGTCGTGCTGGCTTCTGTTCCCCCTTCTCCCTGCAAGGGAGAAGGGCCGGGGAGGAGGGTAGAACAAGGCTTCTGCTCTCCCCTCTGCTTTTGACCTAACCCCCCGTCCCCCTTCCCTGCGAGGGAAGGGGGGGACCCGGCTTCTCGGTTCCCCCTCTCCCGCAGCGTGGATCGCAAGGCGGAGGGGTGTCGCAAGGCAGAGCCGCGAACCGTTGAGCGGCGTCCCTGGCAGTCCGTTGAGGCCCGACCCTGGCAGTAGGGGGGCAGGGGGTGAGGGCCACTCCCCTCTCCTTGCGAAGGAGAGGGGTCGGGGGTGAGGTCTTCTAAGGGGCGGGCCAATTGCGTGCGGCGCACGGGCGACAGGCCCGCCGACCGCATGGCCGCAGCGATCTCTTCGGCGCGCTCGATGTGGCGCGGCGCGATCAGCAGGCAGAGCTCGGGAACCTGCGCCTGCATCGCCTTGTAAGCCGCAATGACCTGCGCCTCTTCTTCGGGGCTGCGCGTGCTTCCGGCCACAAAGACGGGCGCCTCCTCAGGCAGCCGCAGTTCCCGGCGCAGGGCCAGAGTCTCCTCCGGCGTCAGCCGCTTGATCTCCTGGTCAAATTTGGAGTTGCCGAGCACGGCCACGCGCCCCGGCTCGGCCAGGTTGCCTAGCGCACGTACTCGCTCCGCGTCCGCCTCCGATTGCATCAGCAGCCGGTCCACGTTACCGAGCGCCCAGCGGAATATCCCGCGCCCGAACCTCTGCGCGCGGCGGAAACTCTTTTCCGAGAGGCGCCCGTTGACCATTACGGTCGCCGCACCCTGCCGCTTCAGTTCGTGCAGGACGTTGGGCCATAGTTCGCTTTCCAGGCTGACGAATACCTGCGGGCGAATCGTCTCCACCACGCGCCGCGCCACCCAGGGCAGGTCAAACGGGAAGTAGAAGAGCGCATCCACGTACTTTGATGCCTGCTGCGTCGCCATCTCGTAACCGCCCGGCGTGATGACCGAAAGCAGCAGTTCATGTTCCGGTAGGAGCGCACGCAATTCCCGCAGGATCGGCGCCGCCGCCACGACCTCGCCCGCCGAAACGGCATGTATCCAGACGCGCGGCCTGCCGTCCGGCTGCCAGCGCAGCGTCTCCGGCAGATGCCCCCAACGCTCGCGCCAGCCCGGTCGCGACTTGCCCGATAGGTACCGCTGCAGCAGGTACGCACCCAACAGCGGCGAACCCAGCGCCAATATGGAGTTATACAGCGCGTAGTAGATAGAGCCTCGCCTCCAGCGTGCAATCGCAAGTTATGACAATTCCGTGCGCCACGTGGCAGGATAGTCGGGAAAGCCGGCGCGGGCCTCGGCCTCGCGCTCCAGGCGGTTGATGGCGATCTCCACCTGCTCGGCATACGTCTGGCGCCCGGCATCGTCCAGATCGGGGGGCACGAAGATCGGCGGCCCGACCAGGAAGTAGGCGCGGGCGAAGGGCTTGGGGATCATGTAGGAGTCCCAGCTTCGCATCAGCCAGCGGCGGCTGGCGCTCACGCCCAGCGGAATGATCGGCGCACCGGACTTCTCCGCCATTAAGATTACGCCTAATTGTACCTTATGAGTCGGCCCGCGTGGGCCATCCGGCGTAAAGGCGAGGACACCACCCTCCTTGACCTTGCGGGCCATTTGCAGCGCGCCCTTGATGCCGCCGCGCCCCGTCGAGCCGCGCACCGTCTGAAAGCCGAAGCGCCGGAAGATGTTGTTCTGCAATTCCCCGTCACGGGAAAGGGAGATGAGCGCCCAGTAGCCCCGGTTGCGGAACACGTTGGCCGGAATGAGCGAGCGGCCATGCCAGGTAACGAAGATCGCTCCCTTCCCGCCCGTCTCCAGCCCTTCGGCGTTCTCGAAGCGCAGGCACAGCGTGCCAAAGATCGCGCGGACCAGCGTATAGATCAGCCAGCCCAGGAAGCGGCAACGCCTTTCAATGCGGGCGCGCTCCTCCTCCGTTAGCTCGGTTTTGGCTTCCCGCTCGGCCTGGGCGGGAAGGGGAATCGGTTCTGCGGACATAGCGTTGAGCCTCTGCCCCGATTACTGCCCTTGCGAAGGCGGGGCCAGGGGCGGACAGATCGGTTTTGCGATGGAATGGAATAGCGATGGGTTAGAAACCCTTCGCTATAGAGCCTGCGGCTGTGGGTCCCTGCGGGACACGTCCCGCCTGCCGATAGGCAGAGAGTGTCCCGCAGGGACACGCGGCCCGGACGGCCATACAGCGAAGGAATTCTATTCCCTCGAAAACAAGGGTCCGCCATTGAACCTTGCGAAGGCGGGGCCAGGGGCGATTGGTTTACCGGCACTTACTAAGCCAGGGCGCTAGGGATTGGCTTGCCGGTATATCTACTCGAACCCGCGCAATTGCGTCTCGTAGAGCTGCGCGTAATAACCCCCGGCGGCCATCAATTCGTGGTGCGAACCCATCTCCACGATGCGGCCATCCTGCATCGCCAGAATGCGGTCGGCATTGATGATGGTTGAGAGGCGGTGGGCGATCACGATGGTCGTGCGGCCCTTCATCAGTTCGTCCAGGGCCTCCTGCACCAGCGCCTCGGAGGAGGCATCCAGCGAGGAGGTCGCCTCGTCGAGAATGAGCAGGCGCGGGTTCATCAGAATGGCGCGGGCGATGGCGATGCGCTGCCGCTCGCCGCCCGACAGCCGAATGCCCCGCTCCCCGACCAGGGTATCAAACTTTTTCTCCATGCCCTCGATGAAGTAGGCGTTGGCGGAAGCAGCGGCGTTCTGGATCTGTTCGTCGGTGGCGTCGCGGTTGCCGTAGGCGATGTTATCGCGCAGCGTCCCGGCAAACAGCCAGGTCTCCTGCGGCACGATCCCGATCTGGCGGCGCAGCGTTTCCAGCTTGACCTCCCGGATGTCTATGCCGTCAATGGTGATGCGGCCCTGAGTCGGGTCGTAGAAGCGCGGGATCAGGTCTACCAGCGTGCTTTTGCCGGTCCCGCTGCGCCCGACCAGAGCGACCACCTCGCCAGGGCGCACCTCAAACGTAATGCCCTTCAACACGTCCGGCCCGTCCGGGCTGTAGCGGAACCAGACGTTCTCGAAGCAGATATGCCCCTGAAGCGGCGGCATCGGAAGGGCGTCCGGCTTCTCCTTGACCTCCGACTCGACGTCGAGCACCTCCTCGAAGATGCGCCGGGCCGCCGCCAGCGCCTGCGCCCGCAGCGTCGCGATGCCCCCGACATCGCCCGCCGCCCGCGCGACCGCGTTGAGCAGATAGAGGAAGGCGATCAGCTCGCCCTGAGTCATGCCGCCTGGAGGCACCGGAAAGGCGGAGGGCGCCGGAACGTCGGAGACGCCCGGATGCGCCTTGATCCAGGCCGTCTGCTGCTCCTGTTGGTAGCGGTTGGTGTTGGCGACGTAGTTTCCGCCCAGAAAAAGGACGAGCGCGATGCCGAACGCGCCGATGAACTCGATGAGGGGCCGCAGCTGGGCGCTGCGGCGCGCCGCCTTCAGCACGGCGTGCAGCGTGCGGTGGTTTTCGGCGCTGAAGCGCGAGATTTCATGGTCTTCGGCGGCAAAAGACTTGATGATTCGCACGCCCGCGACCGTCTCTTCAATAATCGTGGTCACGTCGGCGAGCTTGCCCTGCACCACGCCGGAGATAGTGCGGATGCGCCGTCCGATGCGCGCGATCACCGCCGCCATGAACGGGATGAAGATCAGGGAGACGAGCGCCAGGCGCCAACTTACCCAGAACAGCGCCGACAGGCTGACCAGGATGGTGATCGGGGCGGCGACGACATCGCGCACGGCCATCGCCGCATTCTGAATCACCGGCACGTCGTTAGTGAGTGTGGACATGATCGCGCCGGTGCGCCGCCGATTGAAAAAGGAGAGCGAGAGGGTATGCAGATGGGCATAGATCTCATCGCGCATCCGCGTGGCGATCCGGTTGGCGACCAGCGACAGCAGGTAGCTCTGCCCGAACGAGAAGATGCCCTTGATCACAAAGACGAGCAGCACCGCAGCGCAGAGGAAATTGAGGTGGCCGACGCGCCCATCGCCCATGGCATCAATGGCGCGCTGGATCAGCCAGCCGACGCCCGCCGTGATGAGCGCCGTGCCGGCGGTACAGACCAGCCCCAGGCCCAGCGTGCCCACATGTGGCTTCAGATAGGAAAGCAGTCTGCGCTGCGTGTCCATAGATTTCCTTAGGTCTTGGCCAACTCCAGTACGAGATCGGCAGTGCGGTCGCTGGCACCCGGCGTTCCCAGCGCCTCGGTCACGGCGCGCAGGTCCTGCTTAACGCGGTGGCGCGTCTCCAGGTTGTTGAGCAGATTCAAGGCGTGTTCGGCGATGGCCTCCGGCGTGGCCGCCCATTGAATGAGCTCCGGCACGATGGAGCACCCTGCCAGGATATTGGGCAGGCCGATAAACTCCAGCTTCTTATGCAGGCCGCGCAGCTTGTACTCAAGCTCCATGATCTTGGAGCCTCGGTACAGGATGACCATCGGCGTTGCGAAGATGGCGGCCTCCAGCGTGGCCGTACCGGAGCAGGTCAGCAGCACATCGCTGTGGGCCATCACCTCATAGGTCAAACCTTTGGCCAGCACCGTCGGCGGGAGCGCCTCTTGGGCGCGCGCATGCAGCCGCTCGGAGCGCCGCTGCGCCTCCAATTCCTGCTCCAGGGCTTTCGGCGAGACCAGCACGCCGCCCGCAGTCACCAGCATCGGGGGGCCCGCGGGCGAGAGGGCATTGGCCGCGCCCGCCATCCGCCGCCAGACCTTCGTCTCCGCCTCCTGGGTAAACTCGTGCCAGATCTCTCCCAGCCGATCCAGCAGTTCCTGGTGTCCGGTCAGGTATCTGGCGATGGTCTCCTGGGAGATCGAGGGCGCCACCCCCACCACAAACTGCGCCTCCGGCACCTGCCGATAAATCAACCGCGCGGCGCTGAGCAGCGTCGGCATCAGATGCGCTACCTCCTGATGGCGGCTCCCTGGCAGCATCCCGATGACGGGCCGGGCCGGGTCCATGCCAAACTGCGCCGCAAACTCGGCCCGCGACATGGTGGTCTGCACGCGCTCCAGCAGCGGATGCCCCACCCAGACGGCGTTAGCGCCCAGCTGCCGAAAGCGCTCCGCTGACCAGGGGAACGGCGTCGCCAGCACGTCGGTAATTTGTCCAAGCTCCGCCCCGTGCGTGCCGGTGCGCCGCCAGGCGCCCGGCGGGAAGTAGTAGAGCACCTTCAGGCCCAGCGCTTTGGCCGCACGCGCCACCCGCACATTAAACGCGCCAAAATCGATCAGCACGACCACATCGGGACGGCGCTCACGTAAGGCGCGCTTGACCTTCGGCAGCACGTTAAAGAGCAGGCCGGGAACTTTGCCCACCGCCTCGGTGATGCTGATGGCGCCCCACGCCGCGCTGTCGGCCAGCAGCTCGACGCCGGCAGCCCGCATGGCCGCGCTGCCCAGCCCCCACAGCGCCGCTTCCGGGCTGCGGCGGCGCATCGCCTGCGCCAGCGCCCCGCCGATCAGGTCGCCCGAAAGTTCCCCGGAAAAGATCGCGATGTTCATAGCGCCCTAGAGGGGGGACGGGTTGTTGCCGCGCCCGCCGTAGCCGTTCTTAGTGCTGCGAATAAATTGGAGGAGGTGCTCCAGCTCGGGACTTTTCTCAATCTCCTCCTCGATGGCCTCTATGGCCTGCGAGACGTTGAGGTCGGCACGGTAGAGCAGCTTGTAGGCGGCGCGCAGCTCGCCGCGCACTTTAGCGCTGATCCCGGCCCGGCGCAAGCCTCGCACGTTGATGTCATAAACTTTGGCCGGACGTCCGTTGGCGAGCATGAAAGGCGGCACGTCCTGCACCACCCCCGACATGCCCCCAATCATGGCCAGCGTGCCGATACGACAATATTGATGTACGCCGCAGATGCCCCCAAAGTTGACATAGTCTTCCACCGTCACGTGGCCGCTGATGCCCACATACGAGGCGATGGTGACGTGATTGCCGATATCGCAGTTGTGCCCGACGTGGGCGTAGGCCATGAGCATATTGTTATCGCCGAGGCGGGTGATGTTGCCCTCGCCGGTAGCGCAGTGAATGGTGACGCACTCCCGGATGATATTGTTTTCGCCGATGATGACGTAGCTCTTTTCGCCCTTATATTTTAAGTCTTGCGGGGGGCCGCCGATGATGGCGCCGCCAAAGACCTCGCAGTTGCGCCCGATGCGCGTATTTTTCTCGATGGTGACATGGGCATGCAGCTTCGCTCCCGCCCCAATGTACACGTTTTCGCCGAGGATGCAGTACGGACCGATCTGGACGCCGGGCTCTATCTCGGCGGATGGGTCAATGATGGCGGTCGGATGGATGCGAGGTTTTTGCGGCAGCTCACTCACAGCCGCCGGCTCCTCGGAGTTCGCGGCTGCCTTGTCCTGCGGCGACGGCATCGCCGGGGACGTGATGATGGATGGGCCTGGCACTGATATGACCTCCTGCCGAATTGCCTTCCCCGCCGTTGGCCTCACGGCGGACCGTATCAAGTTTTTGCTTGGTCTGATCGCCTGTGCGCCGCTCCATAAGCGCAAAGGTCATTTCACATTCCGCGTGGACCTCGCCGTTGACGCGTGCGACCATGCGGACCTTGCCCATCTTCCCGCGCACCCACAGGATATTGGCCTCGGTAATGAGGGTATCGCCTGGAATGACGGGCTTGCGGAAGTGGACTTTATCCATCGCGGCGATATAGGCCAGCTTGCCCTCATGATCGGGCAGCGCCAGCATCATCAGCCCGGCGACCTGGGCCATCGACTCTAAGATCAGCACCCCAGGCATGATGGCCTGCCCTGGAAAGTGGCCGGTAAAATGCGGTTCATTGATGGTAACGTTTTTGAGGCCGACGACCCGTTTGCCCGGTTCCAACTCCAGAATTTTATCCACCAGCAGCATCGGAAACCGGTGCGGCAGCATAGCGCGGATGTCCTCAATATCCAGCACGTATCTTTCCGGTTCGCCGCCTGTGCCGCTCCTGGCGTCCTCGTGACTCATGCGTTGTCCCCTTTCTTGGCCTGCGCGCAGGCAGATTGCGTCTCCTCATCAAGCAGTGTTAGCAGGCGCCGCGCCAGCAGCGTATTGATGCGATGTCCCGGGCGCAGCGCGTCCAGATGCAGGGCCAGACGCGCATCGGTCAGCGCCAGATCGCCGATCACGTCCAGCAGCTTATGCGCGCACCACTCCGCCGGCAGGCGCAGCGCGGTGGAAAACCCCTGCGGCGGCGTGATGACCAGCGCGTTCTCCAGCGAGCCGCCCTTTGCCAGCCCGGCGGCCAGTATCCGCTCGACCTCCTGGTGGAAGGCGAAGGTGCGGGCCGGGGCGATCTCGGCGGCATAGCGCGCCGCCCACTCCGGGCCGATCTGGCCATGCTGGCAGGCCCGCCCCTCGGGCCATTCGGCAAACTCCGTGGCCACATCCAGCGTCAGCGCGGGCGCGGGCCGCGCTGCCAGGCGGCTGGCGCCCTCCTGTACCTCGATGCACTCGCACAGCGCCAGAGCGCGCGGCGCGCGGCCCTGCTGCTCCAGGCCGACAGCCAGGATCGCCTCCGCAAACGGAGCGGCGCTGCCGTCCAGGATCGGAATCTCCGGCCCCGTCACCTCGATCAGAGCGTTGTCCACGCCGCAGCCGTACAGCGCCGACAGCAGATGCTCTACCGTGCGGATGCAGGCTCCCTCATGGCCCAGCGTCGTGGAGCGCATCGTATCTACTACATAATCGGCGCGCGCCGGTACGCGCACCCTCCCGACCAGAAAGACACGGCCTATATCCGGGCCGGCGGGATGCACGACGACGCGGCAAGGGGCTCCCGTGTGCATCCCGACCCCTTCCAGGGCAAAGGATTGGGCAAGCGTCTGCTGTTCCACCTAACCTCCGGTTAACTTTCTTTCCAGTTCCTCCAGCCGCTTCTCCAGCGCCCGGATGCGCTTGATATAGTCGGGCAGCGCGCCGCAGGCGGCGAGCTCGCGCAATTTCTGCGCATGGGGCACCGCCGGATAGCCGAAATAGGTCGCCCCGGCGGGAACATTGTTCAACACGCCGCTCTGAGCGCCCACGCGCACGCCGTCTCCGACCGTGACGTGATCTATCACGCCGACCTGCCCGGCCAGGATCACGCCGTCGCCGAGGGTGGTGCTGCCTGCAATGCCCACCTGCGCGATCAGCAGGCAGGAACGGCCCACGCGCACGTTATGGCCGACATGGACCAGATTGTCCAGCTTGGTGCCGGAGCCGATAACCGTCGCGCCCGTCTTGGCGCGATCAATGCAGCAGTTGGCGCCGATCTCGACGTCGTCGCCGATCTCGACCGTGCCCAGTTGAGGCACCTTCTTGAGCGCGGCGCCGACCGGAATATAGCCGAAGCCGTCCGCGCCGATCACGCAGCCCGCGTGAAGAATGCAGCGCTTGCCGATAGTTACGCCCCGATACAGGACGACGTTGGGGTAGAGGATGGTCTCGTCCCCGATGGAGCAGCCGTCCCCGACGTAGACGCCGGGCCAGAGCGCGACACGGTCGCCGAGGGTGACTGCCTCGCCGAGGATGACGTTCGCGCCAATGCTTACCTGCTCGCCCAAACGCGCGTTCGGGCCGATCTGCGCGGAGGGGTGAATGCCGACGGGCAAATTCCAGGCCGGCGCAAACGCTTCCAGCACCCGGACAAACGCGGCGCGCGGGTCGGCAACCAGAATGAGCGGCTTCTCGGCCTGCGGAAGCTCCTCCGCCCACGCGGCAGGCACGAGGACGGCAGCGGCCTTCGAGCGCAGCGCGGCTTCCAGGTAGCGCGCCGACTCGGCAAAGACCAGATCGCCCGCCTCGGCCTCCTCCACACTAGCCACCCCGGTGATCGCTGCCTCCGCAGGGCCGACCACCGTTCCCCCCACCAGAGCGGCGATCTGCTGGACGCTAAACGGCGGCTGTAAGGCAGCCGGGGATGTCTCCATCGAGTTCATCTCTACGTAATCGTTCCTGTTTACAATTTCCACACAACGCCTGCAAAGGCCGCCAAAACGGGCGGAGGCGCATTGTAATAGAACTCACAGCCGGGCCATGAATGACCCATCTGTGTGGCCTACGGCCAAGCGACTGCAAGGGACGGCGCTACGACTGCTAGGGTCGGAACTACGCACGCTCGACTGCCAGGGACGCCGCTCAACGGTTCGCGGCTCTGCCTGGCGATCTCCGCCTGGCGACACTCGCGCCTCTGCCTTGCGACTGGCGGACGCGCCTGTCCCGCAGGGTTTTCCGTCCGAAGGACGGTTGGCGGCGCAGCCGCCCTCTAGCCGGGTATTTTCAATGCCCGGCTACTGTCAATTGCCACTGCGCGCGCAGCTCCCCTGCGACCGCCTGCGTCCAATCGCTGGCGCCCGGCGTTCCCTGTGGGACAAGCACCCATCCCTGCCGATGGGATATGGCCAGCACCGCTTGCCGGGTATCCTCGCGGATGAGGGCGACAAAATGCGCTTTTTGGGCCTCCACTTCGGCGCGCTGCCGGCTGCCGGCGGCGGCCACCTGTCCCTGCGCCTGCGCGAAGGCGGCAGGAGCCACCGTATCCGGCGAGGCGGGCGGCGGCAGGGGCACGGTGGGCGGCAGCGTGCCCAGCGAAGCGCTTCCCAGGGGCGGAATCGGCTCCGACTGCGCGCTCAGGCTGGCCTCCTCGCGCTGCACCTGCCGGGCAGCCAGGGTCTCCAATTCCGCTCTGCGCTGCGCCAGGCGCGCGTTGTACTGGCGGGTCAACTCCTGTTTTCGGGCAGCCAGATCGCGCTGCATCTGCTCTTGTGCTTCGGCCAGCCGCGTGTCGCGCTCCTGCTCCAGCCGGGCGACCTCCGCGTTGATCGCGTTCAGCTGTGCCTGCGCGTCCTGCTGCGGCTGACCGGAGAACCCACGCACCTGCGTCTCGAAGATGACGGATTTGAAGCGCAGGGGGTTCAGTTTGCCTTCGTACTCCGTGCGGATATTTGCCTGACGCGCCAGCAGCGCCCCTTCCAGTTCGGTTCGCGCCGCGGCCACTTGATTTTCCAGCTGCCGTGCGCCGGCGGCCTCCTCGCGGCGCAAGAGCTCGGCGTTGCGGCGGCGCAGCTCCTCAGCCAGGCCCTGAATGCGTCGGCGGGCATCTTCGGCAATGCGGGCGCGGCGCTCCTGCTCCAGGCTGGGCGGCACGGCCACCGGGGCCGGGAAAGATACCGGCAGGGGAGAGGCTTCCAGGCGCAGACTGGCCGCCTGCTGCTGCGCGCTCTGGCGCGTCGCCTGGGCCAGACTCTCTAATCGTGCCACCTGCTCCCAGATCGGATGCAGCGGCAGCAGGGCCTCCAGCCGGACGTAGTGCCGGGGCGGCTGCGCGGCCTTTCGCTGGCAGCCTGCCAGGCCCAGGTTAATACTGAGGAGGGCGAGGAGCAGCGCCTTGCGCGCCACCACCCCGCCCCGCGTTGCAGCAAACACCTTACTTAACTCCGCACCGCGTTCTCGTGGTGCGCACTACTTGCCGTTGAGCTGCTTGAGGACCGCGTCCGTGATGTCAGCCTCGGCGTACCAGGCCGTATCGTTGCTGAGGACCAGGTTCACGCCCTCTTTCTTGGCGACTTTGGCGACGGCATCACGGATCTCCTTGACGATTTTGGTCGCATTCGTGGTGCGCTCCTTCTCAAACTCATCCTGCAGCTCTTTGGTGCGGGCGGCGATGCGATTGTCCGTGTCGCCTGCCAGCTTGGTCAACTCGGTGATCCGCTGCTTCTCCGTATCCGTCACCCCGGTGGACTTGGTCTGCAGCGTGGTAAATTCTTGAAAGAGCGCCGCACTGCGATCCAGCAGCCTCTTCTTCTCGGCCTTCTCCGCCTCGGTCAGCGTGGCCTCTTTGAGCGTCAGCTCGCCCAGACGCTTCTGCTCCGGCTCCGTAAGCAGGAAATTCTGCTTCCAGGTCTGAAGCACCGTCTGAGCGTCGTCTGCCATCTTTCTTAGCTGGTTATTGGAGGCAATGGTGCCGTTGTAGTCGCTCAGCAGCCGATTGACGTCCACGATGGCGATTTTCAGACCGCCCGCCGTACTTTCCGGCGCAGCCCCGGCGCCCAAAGCCGCCAGAATGCCGAGGACGAGAGCGGCAAAAACAATAAGGCGCAGACCGCGCGTGGGTTGAGACATTCCGTACCTTCCTTTCCTAAGGGTCAAACGCGGTTATTATAGCAGATAGCCGGGTCGTGGAACAAGTGAGCGCTCAAATTCGTCTCTCTCCGTTCCGGGAAGCGGGCGACTAAAGCCCTCACCCCCAACCCCTCTCCTTCTCAAGGAGAGGGGAGCTCCCCGCCCCTAAGTTCTTCTGTTCTCTCTTATCTCCCCTCATCCCCGTCCCTTCTCCCTGCAAGGCAGAAGGGAGAACGGATACTCCCTTGCTCAAGGGAGAAGGGAGAAGAGAAGCCCTCACCCCCTGCCCCGCTGCAAGGGTCGGGGCTCAACGGACTGCCAGGGACGCCGCTCAACGGTTCGCGGCTCTGCCTTGCGACACCCCTCCGCCTGGCGACCCCCGGCGCTGCGGCAGAGGGGAACGGGGAAGCCGGGTCCCCCCTTCCCTATGAGCGGAGCGAACGTATTAGGGAAGGGGGCCGGGGGGGTTAGGTAAGTCCGGAGGGGCCGCATCAGAAGACGTTGCCGATGCTGAAGTGGAAGCGCCCGCCCTCGCTGCCGATGCCGTAGTCGAGACGGATGGGGCCAAGCGGCGTGCGGATGCGCAAGCCCGGCCCCACGCCGATGTGCGGGCGGAATCCGTTCGCCTGATTGAAGCCCAGGATATTTACGTCGGTGTAGGAGCCGCCCCAGGCATCTCCTACATCCAGGAATAACACGCCCGTGAGCGCATTGGCCAGAGGCTGCCGGAACTCTATGGAACCGAGCAGCATATTGCTGCCCCAGAAGCGGTCTTCCCGGTAGCCGCGCAGGCTCTCGGCGCCCCCGACAAAGTACTGCTCGAAGAACGGCAGCCGGCCCGCCGAGGTGCCAAACATCAGCCGCAGCGCGATCACGCTGCGCTTGGCATCGGGCTTGTTGCGCGGGCGCGGCCCCTGCAGGCTGAAGTACTGCCGCGCATCAATGAAGGACTTGCCGAAATTGGTCGGGCCGAAGGGGCCAGGGATAGGCGTGCCCGTCGTGGTATTGGGCGGCTTTAAGTCGGCGTGCCCTACCTGCAGGCTCAGATTTTGATAGCCCCCCATGACCGGATCTAAGTCCAGGTCGCGCGTGTTGTGAATAAGCGAGCCGCCGACGGAATAGATGGGGCCGTTCTGTAAGATGCGCGCATTGGTCGGGTCCAGAGCCAGCGTATCCGTGTGCACATTCTCTCCGCGCAGGCTGATCGCGGCGCGATAGTTGGTGGCAAACGGGCGGCTGACCGTGACAATGCCGCCTGTGCGCCTCTCGAAATAGCGATCGTCCGTGGAGCCGGTAACCGGGGTGGCCGGCACGGCATTGAGCAGGTCTGAGGAGAAGCGATAGACAACCTTATCATAGAGTTGGAGCGAGAGCGCGGTTTCGCGCTTGTCCAGGAAGGGCTCGGTGAAGCCAAGCTCGATGCTGCTGCGGTTGGCGATGCCGCCCTGTTCCCAGATCAGAGAAAGCGTCTCGCCCATGCCGCGGAAATTGGTGTCGGTGATCTCGGCGCGGCCCACCAATTGCTGGCGGTTGCTGTAGCCGATGCCCAGGCCGATGGTGCCGGTGCGCCGCTCGACGACGCTGACCGTCAGCCCGACGCGCCCCGGCCCCAGCGTGCGCTCCTCAAAGACCGGCACGTCCTCGAAGATGTCCAGGTTATAGAGCCGCTGGCGGTCGCGGTTAAGCTGGTTGACGTTATAGTAATCGCCCTCTTTGGTGCGCATCGTGCGCCGGATGACCACAGGCTTCGTGCGGCGATTGCCCGTGATCCTGATCTCGGTGACGCGGGCGACCAGGATATTGACGTTGAGGACGCCCGGCGGGTCGATCACGGCGTCGGTGACGACGGCGGAATAGCCCTGCGAGCGGTAGAGGTTCTGAATATCCACGGCATCGGCCCCGAACTGGACGAAGTTATAGACCGTGCCCGGCTTGATATGGATGAGCTTGAGAATGTCTTCGGGCTTGACGGGGCCGGAGCCGCTGACGGTTACCTTCTGGATGGTGTCGTTCTCATCCACATCAATGAGGACTCGGCAGAGGCCGGTGCTGGGATTGGCCTCCTCGGCCTTGACCTTAACAGCGTCCTGATCGCTGGTGTGCTGGCCGAAAAAGCCCGTTTTCATGAGGTTGGTGGCTATCTCATCGAGCGTGTGCTCGGTACAGGGGTCGCCTATCTTGTGGCGGCTGTAGGCGATGATGGCATCTTTGTTGAGGGTCTTGTTGCCGGTGACGATGAATTCGCCAATTCGGCTGACATTTGGCTGCGGGGGTTGTGCGTTCTGTGCCGCCGCATCGGCCTGCGCTGTCGCCTGCGCCTGGGCGCTTCGATAGGAAAGGGTTAAGAGGCTGAAGCTGGCGACAGGCAGTATCGTGACGAGCAGGAGCGGCGAGCCGGATTGCGGCCTGACCGGCTTCCTGCGGGTACGGATTTTCATGCGATCCGGTTCTCCTCCCAATGGCGCTCCGCCCCCAAGAAGGAACTTTCTAAATGGACGGACGCCGAACTACCATTTAAATGGACGCGCCTGGCCTGGAAAGGTTACGCGCGATAGTAGGGCGTAAGTTTGCGGCGCAGCATCGCGCGGGCGCGCGAGAGCCGCGTCTTGACGTTCTCCAGAGTCAGGCCGGTCGCCTCGACGATCTCGTTATAGGAGAGGTTCTCGAACTCGCGCAGCAGGACGACCTCTTTATACTCCGGGGGCAGCGACTCGATGGCCGCCAGGATGCGCTGGCGCAGCTCTTTCTCTTCCAGGATGGTCTGGGGCGCGCGGCTCCAGTCGGCCACCTCGCGCGTCAGCCTCTCGTCCTCGTCGCTCTCGCGCGGCTGATTCAGCGACTCGATGCGCAGCGCGCGCTGCCGGTCCCGCTGGCGAACGCGGTTGATGCACAGGTTGCGCGCGATCTGGTAGAGCCAGGTAAAGACTTTGGCCTCGCCGCGAAACCGCTCGTAGTGCCGGTAGGCGCTGATGAAGGTCTCTTGCGTCAGATCGGTAGCCTCTTCGTAGTCCCCGAGGAAACGATAGATGACGTTAAAAATCTTCTTCTCGTATTTGGCGACCAGCGCATCGAAATCCAGATCTCTATCGGCGTCTTCCGGCGGGGGAGCGTTCATGAGCCGATCTTGTCCTTGCGTTCCGGGAGGCCGTGAAGTCACAGGCATCAAGCGTAGGGCACCTTTCCTGCCTGTTATCGCGGCGGTCTTCGGCGGGAGCCGCACGGCCACTCGGGGCCTCCCGACCCACGTACATATGCTGGGGTATTAGAACGCACGCTGGCGGGAAATGTTACACCCTTCGTACTGCCAGCGCCCTGAAAAAGTGCGGCGTCCGCACAAATGCGCACTAAGCAAGGTCACGGGGTAGTGCGGTTTCTGTGGAAAAAGAGTAGCACAAAAGTACGTCAGACGGCAATGGGGTATGAAGGAAAAAGGAGGGAATGTGAGGGTAAGGTCGGCTTCCCCTCACCCGCAGCATGGGAGAGGGGAAGCGAGTGAGGGCTTATTTCTCCTCAGCCGTCCATACCCCTAGGGGGCACCCTCTCGCAGGAGAATGCCTCTCCCCTCCCCCGAGAACAGGGGAGGGGATAAAGGGGTGGGGGCATTTTCGACCGAAGCCCTGCGTCAGGCAACCGGCTTGCCGGTTTTGTCATCTACGACCTCTTCGCGCTCATGGAGCTTTTTCGTAACGCGCGCCCGTCCGGTCTCTACGGGCCGCTTCTCCACGTGAAGCTCCTCGACCATAACGGGGACGGTTAAGACCGGTTCGCTTGGAGCGGCCCGTTCGGTATGCGCCTGCTCTAACTCCGAGAGACCCACCGGTAGGTAGAAGCTGCCATCGGCTTGAGCAACGAGCACCTCTGCGGGCGCAAGCACCTGCTGTCCGTTGGCAAGACGAATGAGGACCTGCGAACCTTGCCCATCAGGAGCCGGCAGAACCTTTTCGACTTGTCCCTGCCAGCCTTCTTTCCCGGTGACGGTTGTGGGATGCTCCATGGCCTTTGTTTCCCGGGCCTCTACCTTACGTGCCAGTGCGTGAGGCCCCACCAGATGAACAGGACAAGCACGATACAGACCGCCAGGACGAGCAGGAGAGCAGGCGAAAAGCCTTTACGTTCCGGGCGATCATATATTTTGACAGGAGAGGCGCCCGCTTTCTTAGGCGTCTCTCTCTTGGGCTCATCGGCGTTTAAGTTACTCATGGACGGCTCTCCTGCCCCGCGACCGGCGACGGGCCGTCTTATCCCCTGACAGGTGAAAGGCGGCAGAGGTCAGAAACGTACCTCTGCCGCCTCTGTCGCTCCTTCCAAAGGAGACAAAACGATAAGCTCTCGCCAAGTTGGTTGGCGGGGGTAAAACGATCTAGATGCGCCCGAGGTTCCATTGATCGGAGGAGCGCCCAAACCGTTGCAGATATTTTTAACGAGCGAGGTAAAACTGGCGATCTGCTACATCAACGATAGTGGTTCAAACACGACCGGGTTTTTACCGAGTGAGGGGAAACAAGCGAATCTGGCTATCAGTAATGCCAGATTCCTTCCAGCAGAACCTCTTGAGTGTTCTGATCATTGAAGGTGTAGGAGAGCTGATAGCGGTCCTGGAACCGCAGGCTGAATTTGAGGTCGTAGGATTCCTCTACCGGATTCAAGAAGCGAATATAGGTGGCGTAGAGCGGTCCGAACAGATGGCGGGTCACCGTAAAGCTCAGGCGCTGCACCGGGTCGTAGTTAAACGCGAACTCCTCAAAGCCTAACCGCCCGGCAAGGGGCTCAAACAGGCCCGGCAGCACCGACTGGGTGAACACATTGGCCAACTGCGCGGCAATGGCCTGCTCCGGGTTGCGGCCCAATTGGGTAAAGATGTCGCCGCCCAGGCTGCCGGCGATACGCTGCGCCAGCTCCTGTTGGGTCGCCGCAAGGTCGGGCGGATCGGTCGTAAAGTTGAGCGCCAGGCGCGGCTGGCCGGTGATGGGGTCCACCACATCGCCGGTGATCGGGCCGCGCGCCGCCACGATGACGCGGTAGCGCCGCCGCACGCCCGACATGGAGGCCGCCGTTAGATAGGTCTGCGCCCGGATATCCACGTCAATGGCCAGCGCTGGCTGGCCAAAGCCGCCCACCGGATAGGAAGGATAGTTCAGGCGCAGCGTGCCGGGCGGCAGGATGGTAAAGCGCGCCGTCGGCAGCACCAGCCGCCCTTCATGAATGGTCAGCGTACCGGCGATGTGTGGGCTGCTCAACTCCCCGGTCAGGACGACATTGCCGGAGGCGCGCGCATTAAGCTGCGGGTTGACCAGGCGCACGTTCTGCCCGATCTGCACCCGCAGGTCGAAGCGCGGATTGATCGGCAGAGCGAACTTGCCGCCCTGGACGTTGCCGAAGTCGCGCGGTAAGGACGCCTGGGCCTCCGGGACGGCGATCACGCCGCTGATGGACGGTTCCAGGACGGAGCCGGCGATATGGATATCCAGATCGGCCGTGCCCCGCGCACCGCCGGAAGTCAGGCCGGGCAGCGGGCTTTCGGCAAACGCGATCCGGGAGGTGGTCAGGTGCATCTCGGCTCCCGACGTCTGCGCCTGCTGCGCCGTGATGGGCAGGCTGCCCGTCAGCGTAATCGGCTCTCCCGTGAGCTTGGGGTCCGGTATGCCCGTCCGGGGCTCATAGACCTGGGAGCGCGCCGTAAAGCGCTCCGCCACGATCCGGTCTCCCCGGAACGCGAAGACGGCATCCACGTCGCGCAGGCCGGTCGCGACTCCATCCACGCGCACTTTCGGCGCCACTAGCGAGACCGAGCCCGTCAGCCGGGGATCGGCAAGCGTGCCGGTGGCGCGCGCCGTGGCGGAGATGGTGCCGGTCGAATCGCGCAGCAGGCCCGGCGCAAACGCCGAGAGGAGCTGCAGCGGCTGCTTGTTGATGTCGGCTTCGAAGTCGAGGGGAGCGTCCTCAGGAATGCCCGGCTGCTTCCAGCTAAAGCCGACGGAGCCGCGCGCCGTGCCGGTATAGGCTATGGTCTGCCCGTTGACCGTCTCGCGCTTGGTCAGGGTAATATTATCTGCCGTGATCTGCCCTTCGCGGATGGTCGCGTGCGCCACATCCAGGCGATCCAGCTTCTGGCCGGCGTAGGTCAGATCGCGCAGGTTGATCGAAACGTCGAGCACGGGGGATTTCGTTTCCCCGCTCGCCACGATGAACAGATCGCCCGTGCCGCCTACCGGGTTGGCCAGGTCAGGGCGCACCCACCGCTGCAGGCCCGCCAGATCGAGGTTGTAGGCATTCAGCTCGCCCGCGATATTTCCCTTATACTCTATCCGAACATTGGGAATATCAATATAGGTTTCGCCGCTTTCTATGTGGGCAATTTGCCGGGGCGTGTGCGGCGAGGGGATGATCGCCTCGGTTTTGGTCAGGCGCGCGCTGCCGGTAAAGACGGTGCTGGCGTTCTCGGCCAGGCCGTGCGCGTTCCAGGCCACATCCACAATGGCTTCTTTCAGCGTGCCGGAGGCGGTCACGCCGCCGGAGAGCACGCCGTTGACGGAGGCGGGGATGCGGCTCAGGGCGTTCAGTACCGCCTTGCCCGTGTCGGTGTTGGGGTCAACGCTGCCTGCCACCAGGGTGCGCAGTTTCTGGCTGGCGATCTCGTTGAGGGAGATAGCGGCCTCCAGGTCATCGGATTGGGTGTCATAGACCAGGCGGGAGACCGTGATGCTGCCGCCCGTCGCGGCGGGGTTTTGCGCGTTGCCCAGCGAGATATCGTGCGAGCGGACCTGCTTATCGGCATAAGTGAGGGCGGCGTGCAGCTCGCCGAGGCTTACGGTATTGAGGGCCAGGTTCTGTGTGTCGGCTGTCACACTGACGGTCGGGTTCTGGAGGGTGCCCTGCGCCGTGCCGTTGACGGCCAGGGTGCCCGTGACCTGGGGCACGCCCGCCGCTCCCAGCGCCGCCTCCAGTGTGTTCAGTTGCAGGCCGGTGGCGCTAAAGTCCAGGGCCAGCCGCTTGTCCTTGCTCATCCGGCCCGAGGCGCGAACGGTGCCGCCGGCCACCTGCACGCTCACCTCGGGGATCTGAAGGCCGTTCGGCCCGTACTCAACGGTGGCGGTGGCGTTATCCAGCGGCAGGTTATGATAGACGGCGTTCTCCAGGCTGACATCGTTGGCGGCGATACGGGGCGCGGTGAGCGTGCCGGTCACCCGGACGTCGGCGGAGAGGGTGCCCGTCAGGTCCACCTTCTTGGTATCCACTCCGGCCAGACGCAGCATTTCGGAGAGGTCGAGATCATCGGCGCTGGCGGTGAGGTTGATGGCGGCGTTAGGGCGCAGTGGCTCGGCGATCACGCCGGAGAGGCGCACCTGTCCCGGATAGCGGCGCACGGTCGCCTGGCTGATGATCAGCGCATTCTTGCTGAAGTCCACATCGGCCTCGGCGATATCCATGTCGGCCTTGGCCGCCTGGAGCCCGAAGCCGGTGAACCGGCCCTTGAAGAGCGGATTACCGAAGGTGCCGGTCAGTTGGCCGCGCACGTAGCCGACGCCGGCCACCTGGATCGGCTGCTTCGCCCCCGGCTTGCCGGGCGCAACCTTCTGCAGAAGGCCGGTCAGCGCGCGCAGGTTCAGGTCATCGGCGGCGACCCGGAGGTTGAGACGGCGATTCTTGAGGTTGACGGTACCGCGCGCCAGCGCAAAGCCCTTGGGGTCATCCAGGCGCAGCGTGCGGATAAGGAGCAGGTCATCGGCGGTGTCCACCTGCGCATAGGCCGAATCGAGCGTCTGATTGTTCAGCTTTATGTTGCGAACTTGTGCCTGCCCGCTAAGACGGGGCAGGCTGCCGCGCTCTCCCTGCGCCAGCAGGTCCAGGTTCCCGACCCCGCGCATCGGCCGCTGGAGGGCCAGGCCCAGAGCATCCAACTGCACGTTGCGGCCGTGCGCCTCCACGCGGTAGGCGTTGGGTCGGCGGGTAGCGACCTGGGCGCGCACCGCCAGATCGCCTTGCGCATAGCGCGCCCGCAGCCCCGCATAGGCGGTGTGGTTGGCGTAGAGGGCGCGCAGGGCCACGTTCCCAAGCTGATAACGCCCGGACTGCAGGGCGTTGAAATTGGCCGCAAGCGTGGCGGTCAGGTTGTCGAGCGGCCCGGAGACCTGAAACTGCGCGCTGCCGCGTCCGCTGGCCCGCCGAAGTTGGGAGCGCGCATTGGCTGCCAGATTCGGGAAGCGCCGGTTTACGTCCAAGAGCTGGACAAAGCGGGCAATATCGGCGTTGGGCAGGGAGCCTTGCAGGGCAAAGGTCGGCTCGGGAAGCGATGCGCCCGACGATTTTGGAATGAGCCAGCGGGAGAGGCCGAAGACGGCGCCGTTGATCAGCGTGTCCGTTCCGCCGACCAGGCCGCGCAGGTTGCCGGAGACCGTGTCGGTGGTGAAGACGAGGCTGCCCTGGATGCCCTCCAGCGGGATGCCGAGCGCCGGGATGCGCATGGCGAAGTTCGCTAGCTGCGCCGTGCCATGAAGCTCCATCTGCCGGATATCGAGCTTGCGCCTGGCTTCTCCCGGAGGCGGCAGGTAGGCGGCGCTGCCGAGGATATCCGCCTGGCCGGAGACGAGGCGGGCCCTGGCGGGCGGCAGCAGATGCGCGGTGAAGTAGGGCAGGTTCACCCGGCGGGCATCCACGCGCACATCCAGCCGCAGGGGCTTCATATTGAACATGCCGGTAGCGTGGAAGGTGCCTATCCGCGAGAGCTGGCCGGCGCCGGTGGCGTCGAAAGCGACGCTTTTGTCCGGGCGGATCTGGACCACGCCGGTGGTGTGGCCGACCTGGAGGACGAACGACTGTCGAGGCACGCCGGGCGGATGCGGGAACGCTTCGTCATGGAAGTAGACCGTCCCATCCAGGAAGACGATTCTATCCACGAAGGGGCGCGCGGGGCCTTTGCTGGGCTTGATTAGATCTTCAATGTTCCAGCGCCCTTTGGCGTTACGGGCCAGCGTGCCCGACGGCCGGACCAACTCCATGCCGCTGATAATGGGCACGGCCCTGTCGCTGGAAAGGATCTGTCGGAGGTTAAAGGTGAGGATGACCTTATCGGCGCTGCCCAGGGTGCCGCTGTTGGACTTGGGGCCGGCGGCCATCCAGACATTGTCAACCTCGACGGAATTGGGCGCTGTGGGCACCAGCAAGTTCAAGTGCAGCTTGATGCGGCCAATCCGGACCTCCCGCCCCAGCGCCTTGGTCGCCTCTGCCGAAGCCAGGGCCGCCACCTGCGCGTTGCCGCCCAGAAAATCGAGATCCCGCTGCACGAGCCGATAGGCGCCCACGCTGAGGATGACCAGCGGGACGACCAGTATCAGGAGGTTAAGCAGCAGACGCAAATAGCGCATCACGGCATTTCGCGGTTGGTATTGGGTCAGAGTCATTGAGCACTCGACGCCGGGCAATAAATTACCCGTCTGTTGGGCCTGCAGCCAGGCGTCCGCGAGGACGCCAAAAACGCAAAAGCGCCGAGAACGCAAGGACCCTGGTATCAGGCGTGGCCGACGCGGGCCAGCCGGTCGGCCAGCAGCTTTTCGGAGAAAGCCTGCGCGTTGTAGGAGGAGCGCACGAACGGCCCGGAAGCGACGAAGGCAAAGCCCATCTCCTCTCCGATCCGCTCGTACTCCCGGAAGCGATCCGGATGGACATACTCCACGACGGACAGATGCCTTGTTGTCGTAGGACGCAGATACTGCCCAATCGTGACGGCGCTGACGCCGACCTCCCGCAAATCGCGCAGGGTTTGAATGACTTCCTCGTGCGTCTCGCCCAGGCCAAGCATGATGCCGGACTTGGTGTGGATGGTCGGGTCCATGTTCTTGACGGCCTGCAAGACATCGAGCGTGCGGCGATACTTGGCTTGCGGGCGCACGATAGGCGAGAGGCGCTCCACGGTCTCGATGTTGTGGTTATAGATGTCGGGATGCGCCTCCACAACGCGACGGATGCACCAGCGCTTACCTTTGAAGTCCGGGGTCAATACCTCGACGATGACGCCGGGGATCGTCTCGCGCAGCGCATGGATGGTCTCCGCAAACTGCGTGGAGCCCTCATCTGGCAACTCATCGCGCGCCACCGAGGTGACGACGACGTGCTTGAGGCCCATCGCCCTGGCGGTCTCGGCCACGCGGCGGGGCTCATCCGCGTCTACCTCCAGCGGCTTGCCGACCTTGATGGCGCAGAAACCGCAGTTGCGGGTGCAGATGTCGCCCAGGATCATAAACGTGGCGGTCTTTTTGGACCAGCACTCGCCCAGGTTCGGGCAGCGGGCGCTCTCGCAGACGGTATGCAGCTTGGCGTCCCGCAGCATCCCTTCTACCATCTCGACGGTCTGGGGGCTGGGAACGCGCTTGGTTAGCCACTGAGGAAGGCGTGAATTCACGGTGAAATGTTCCTTAAATTTGTTTGCCAGGCAGTCTTACTATCCGGCATTTTACCCTTACGGTAAGTGTATCTCCAGGCGGGTAAAAATGTCAAGTTGGAGCCGCCTGCCGATGGCAGCCCACCCGTAAACGAGTGGCTGCGGACGGCAACCCCGCTCAAGCGGGCTACCAGGGGTTGGATGCCTTTACCCTTGAGTGGAACCGCTCCACCTGGCGCAGCCCCGTTCACGGGGCTTGCCGTCGGCAGCCCGGGCCTTTAGGGCCGGGCGCAGCCTTCTTGACATAAGCGAGTCGCAGAGAGATACATTTTTCGCTCTCCTTGACGAATGAGTTACCTGAGGGTATAATCCGGTCACCTATGAGGGTTGGACGTCCCGGCGGCAGCCCTCTCTTTTTAGCGAAATCGCTACCAATTCTCTCCCGTCCGTCGCGGCTTCTGCCAATAATGCAGGATGGTGCGGGCGCGGGAGTTCACCGGCACGGCGTCTGGCCCCTCAGGGCAGCGCCAATCCCTCTTGCAGGATAAGGGTGGTACGCCCGCATGGCGATATTGGGCTTTGACGAGGACGAGATCGCGCGTCTGCTGGCGCTGCTGGAAGCAGAGCAGTGGGACGAGTTGGAATTGGAGGAGGAAGGACGCTTACTGCGCCTTCTCGGCCCATATCCGGAGCCTCCGGCGGTTCCTACCGCGCCGCCTGCGGATACGCTGGCGCTGCCGACTGCTGGCGTGCCGGAAGTCCCTCCACCGGACAGGGGCCGACGGCCTAAGAGGCTGCCTGCCGCAAAAAATCTGGCGGCCCCGAAAGTAGCCGAAAAGCCCGCTGCGCCTCCAGCCAATCAGATTGCGCTCGTCGCGCCGATGGTCGGTATATTCTACCGGGCGGATAAGCCTGGCGCGCCGCCGTTTATCTCGGTGGGCGACCATATCTCCGTAGGGCAGACCGTCGGCGTTATCGAGGCCATGAAGATTTTCTCCGAGATACCCGCTGAGCACGCGGGCATCGTCGTCGCCATCCCCGCCAAAGACGGACAACTGGTACAGACCGGCGAGCCGCTGATCCTCTTGCAGAAGCTGGAGTAGACGGCGCCGGTCTCCTTCAGAGAGGCATGAGCGAAAAATGAGCTATTATCCGAGCAAGCCGTGGGATAAAGACCGCATCGAGATCGGCATCCTGGGCCTGGGCGTCGTCGGCTCCGGGACGGTGGAGTTGTTGCAGCGCAACCGCGCCGAGATTGAGCGCAAGATCGGCCTGCCCCTCCATATCAAGCGGATCGCCGTGCGCGACCTCCACAAGAAGCGGACCGTGGCCGTGGACCGGGAAATCCTCACCACCAACGCCTGTGAAATCCTGGACGATCCCGATATAGACATCGTCTGCGAGTTGATCGGCGGGGTGGACCCGGCCAAAGAGTTCGTGCTGCGCGCCCTCAAGAACGGCAAGCAGGTCGTCACGGCCAACAAGGAGATGATCGCCAAAGAGGGCCACGAACTGATGGAAGAGGCGGCGCGCCGCCGCCTGGACTTCCAGTTCGAGGGAAGCGTGGCCGGCGGCATCCCCATCATCCAACCGATGAAGAACGCGCTGTCCGGCAACCGCGTGCAGGAGGTGCTGGGCATCATCAATGGCACGACTAACTATATCCTGACCAAGATGACCCAGGAGCGCGCCGACTTCCATACGGTGCTGAAGGAGGCGCAGGCTCACGGCTACGCGGAGGCCGACCCGACCAGCGACATTGAAGGCTACGACGCCCAGTACAAGATCGCCATCCTGGCTTCCATCGCCTTTACCAGTCGCGTGCATGTCTCGGATGTCTACGTGGAGGGCATCACCCGGATCGCGGCGGAGGATATCGAGTACGCCGATGAATTGGGCTACATCATCAAGCTGGTTGGGGTCGCCAAGCGCGTCGGCCATGACCGGATGCAGGTGCGCGTACACCCGGCGCTGCTGCCCAAATCGCACCCGCTGGCGGCCACCAACGATGTCTATAACGCCGTGCTGGTAAAGGGCGACTCGGTAGGCGACGTGATGTTCTACGGGCGCGGCGCGGGCAGCGGCCCGACCGGCAGCGCCGTCGTGGGCGACATCATGGACGTGTGCCGCAACCTGCGTTCCGGCTCTACGGGCCGCGTCGCCTGCACCTGCTTCGAGCAGAAGGTCATGCAGCCTATCGAGGAGGTGGAGACGCCCCACTATATCCGCATGGTCGTTGAGGACAAGCCGCGCGTGCTGGCCGCCATCTCCAGCGTGTTTGGGGACTGCGACATCAATATCGAGGCGATGATCCAGAAGGCCACGCGCGGCGAGCACACCGACATCATCTGGCTGATGCACGAGACGCCGGGCCGCAGCATCGCCCGCGCTCTGGAGATCATCGCCCGCCTGCCGGTCGTCGTCTCCATTTCCAACTGGCTGCGCGTCGAGGAATAAGCCCTCATCCAACCGCCCTCACCCCCGACCCCTCTCCCGGCGCTGCGGGAGAGGGGAGCCAGCCCTTACTCCCTGGTTCCTCGGTTCTCCTTTCTCCTCGCAAGCTGCATCGGCAGTGACCGATTTCACAGGGAAAATGTGATGTGAGGGCTTGCCAAGCCTGATTGATTGCGTTAAAATGGGGCGCTGTCACACCGCACGTTGCAAGGAGCGCCTCTGGTTATGGCCCTGGATACTCTGGCACCCTCTCCCTCCTCTGCCTTCTATTTCGTCGGAGGCAACCTTCCGTTTGATGCTGCCTGCTACGTCACGCGCAAGGCCGATGACGAGTTATTGCAGGGACTGCTAGCCGGCCAGTTCTGCTATGTCTTAACTTCACGGCAGATGGGCAAGTCCTCCTTGATGGTCCGTACCTCCGTGCGTCTGCGGCAAGAAGGGGTTGCCGTCGCCGTCCTCGACCTGACCGCCGTGGGACTCAACGTCTCGCCGGAGCAGTGGTATCTAACATTGCTGGGCTTGGTAGGCCAGCAGTTAGACCTGGAGGACGAGCTAGAGGACTACTGGTTCGACCATGAGGCGGTCGGACCGATGCGTCGGTTCTTCCGGGCGTTGGAGGAAGTGGTGCTGGAGCAGGTGGAGCGGCTGGTAGTGTTCGTGGATGAAGTGGACGCCGTCCGCTCTCTGGCTTTCTCCGCTTTCTCTCGAAATAGAGGAGTTTTTCTTCGGGAATAATCAGGCGACCTTCGTACCTTATTGCGGCTAATTTCGGCCTGCCCATTAACAACCGCAGATTTTTTTCAGGAGCGCGTGGGGAAGGAACCGGCGCAAAGCAAACCGAATCCTGCATTCACCGCATGGTAGGCGTGGCTGCGTCTACCGTTTTTGTTGCCATGCCTTGCGCGCGAAGGAAGACAGAGAAAGGAGCGGGGAGGTGGAGAAACCGCGTGTGCTGCTCTCCTGGAGCAGCGGGAAGGACTCGGCGTGGGCGCTGCATCTGCTGCGGCAGGCGGGCGAGGTCGAAGTCGTCGGGCTGCTGACCACGATCAACGAGGCGTTCGACCGGGTGGCGATGCACGCCGTCCGGCGTACCTTGCTGGAGGCGCAGGCGCGCGCCGTCGGGCTGCCGCTCCTGGCCGTGCCCATCCCCTGGCCCTGCTCCAACGAACAGTACGAGGCGGCCATGCAAAGGGCGCTCGATAGGGCGCGCGTGGAACTGGACATCACCCACGTCGCGTTCGGCGACCTGTTTCTCCAGGAAATTCGCCGCTACCGCGAGGAGAAGCTGGCGGGAACCGGCCTGACACCCCTGTTTCCGCTCTGGGAACTCCCGACGGACTCCCTGGCCCGGCAGATGGTGGAGGGCGGGCTGCGCGCCTACCTCACCTGCGTGGACCCGCGCCACCTGCCCGCCTCTTTTGCCGGGCGGGAGTTCAACGCGGCGCTGCTGGCCGATCTGCCCGCCGAAGTTGACCCCTGCGGCGAGAACGGCGAGTTTCACACCTTTGCCTATACTGGCCCGATGTTCTCCCAGCCGGTCGCCGTGACCGCCGGCGAAGTGGTCACGCGCGAGGGCTTCGTCTTCGCCGACCTCTGCCCTATCTCTCCTTCCTGAACGCCGAATGGGGAATCGGCTTCGGGGTACAATGGAATGGGGAGGAGAACGACGATGAGTAAGATGCTGGAATTGCCCGATGACATATACGAGGATGTTCTGGAAGCAGCCAAGAACGAGGGCAAAACCCCCGCCGAGTGGATCGCGACGCGCCTTCCGCCGCTTGTGGACAGCAACGGCGCACTCCGGCGCGTGCCCTATCCCATCTACAAGCAGATGGAGCGGCTGGCCCCCAGGCTAGGCAAAACGGTGGATCAGCTTGCGGCGGAATTCTTGCAGCGATTCCGCGGTTCCAAGCTGCCTCCTGACGTGTCCGAGGAAGAATGGGAGGCCGCAAGAGCACGCCTGTGCCGACATGCGGGAGCGGTAAGCCTGGGATATCCAACCGGCGCGGATAATGAGAACATAGACGCCGATCTCGCGCGTGAGTACGGCAGCACGCATGAGGAGGAGGCATGATATTCCTCACGAGGGGACGAACATGAAGATTAAAGAGATACGCTGCGTGCAGGTCACGATGCCGGAGACAGGCGCAAAGACGACGCCGACGCGCCCGCCCTGGTCACAGGACGCCGAGGTCGCAAATCCGATGTCACACTTCCCACGCTACAAGCGGCACCGCTCCTCGTGGATGCCGGACCGATGGCATAGCGTCTGGGTGCAGGTCATCGCCGAAGATGGAACGTGGGGATTGGGCCTGACCTCCTTTGGCCGTCCCGTGCAGGCGATTATCGAAGACCACTTTGCGCCCCGGCTCGTCGGCGAGGACTGCCTGGCTATCGAGAAGTGCTGGGACATGATGTGCCGCCTGAGCAAGCCCTACGGCACAGTCGGGCTGGCGTCGTCGGCTATCAGCGGCGTGGATCTGGCGCTCTGGGATCTGGCGGGCAAGCTCCAGCAAAAGCCGGTCTATACGCTGCTGGGCGGCCCGGTGCGCGACCGCATTTTTGCCTACGCCACCGGCAACGACGTGGATTGGCAAAAGGAGATCGGTTTTCGCGCTGTCAAACTCGCCTGCCCCTACGGCCCGGCGGACGGGCTGTGGGGCCTGGATGCCAACGAGCAGTTGGTCGCGCAGGCCCGTGAAACGGTCGGCGATGAGATAGAGATCATGCTGGACTGCTACATGGCCTTCGATGTGGAGTATACGGCACGGCTTGCCGAGCGCCTGCGCCCCTACAAGCTTAAGTGGATCGAGGAGTATCTGATTCCTGAAGATCTGGAGGGCCATGTTGCCGTGCGGCAGCGCCTCCCCTGGCAAACGCTGGCGACCGGCGAGCACATGTATACCCCGTACCCGTTCGCCTTCCTCGCCCAGCACCACGCCGTAGACATCCTTCAGCCGGACATCCACTGGGTTGGCGGGCTGACGGCCTGCCGCAAGATATGCGCGCTGGCGGAGGCAGCAGGCCTGACTGTCATCCTGCACGGCGGCGGCCTCTCCCAATACGGTCTGCACCTGACGGCGGCCATGCCCAGCACGCCGTGGGCCGAGTACTGGGGACCGTCCCCCGGCGTCCCCCCGCAGGATGTGGTAACGCCCTGGGGGCCTGCGGTCGTCCAGGAGAGCTATCTCTTTCCTACGCCCGGCGACGGGTTCGGCCTGCAGATTGAGGAGGACTGGATCACGCCCCTTGCCGCATAGCTCCGCCGCCGCTCTCCTCTCAGCAGGCCTCACCCCCGGCCCCTCTCCTTGGTAAGGAGAGGGGTGGCCGCAGGTCGGGGTGAGGTCTCCTTAGCCTGGCGAAGCGGGGGGCATGGCCGGCCTTTCGCGCAGCGTCGCCGTGAGGGTCTGCTCCGACCCGGCCCGCCAGATGCGAAGGGAGAGCTTATCGCCGACTTTTAGCCCTTGAATCACCGCTTGCAGATCCTCCTCCTTCTGAATCGGCGTATTGTTGGCGGCGCGTATCACATCCCCCGGCTGTAGCCCGGCCTCATCGGCAGGGCTTCCCTGCAAAACGTTGGCTACGATCGCGCCGTTCACGTCCTCCGGGATATGGAGCGCGTCACGGGCGCGCGGCGTGATCGGGCCGTAGGCGATGCCCAGCCAGGGACGGACAACATGCCCCTGGGCGATAAGCTGGCCGACGACTTCACGCACGGTATTGATCGGAATGGCCAGGCCGATGCCGATATTGGCCCCGTTGGTGGAGATGATAGCGCTATTGATGCCGATCACGCGGCCCTCGATGTCGGCCAGGGCGCCGCCAGAATTGCCCGGATTGATCGCCGCATCCGTCTGGATGACTGAGGTCAACGAACTGCCTGGCCCGGGCAAGGAGTTGCCCTTACGGATGGCGCTGACGATGCCTGCAGTCACGGTCGTACCCAGCCCCAGCGGATTGCCGACGGCCACCACCCACTCGCCGACCTTGATCTTATCCGAATCGGCGAGCGTAGCGGCGGGCAGATTCTGTTCATCCACCTTCACGACGGCCAGGTCGCTGTCCGAGTCGGTGCCCAACACTCGCCCTTCCAACTCGCGCCCATTCTGCAGCGTGACGCTGATTTTCGTGGCATCCTCCACGACGTGGTTGTTGGTGACGATGGTTCCGTCCGGGGTCAGGATCACGCCGGAGCCGGCGCCGCGCGGGATGACCTGGGGCCCGAGAAAATCGAAGAGATCCCCGGCGCCGTAGCGCGGGCGGTACTCCGTGTTGATGGTAACCACCGAGGGCTCGACGCGCGCCGCCGCCTGCGCAATCGCCCCTGGATCGGAGATCGGGCTCGTATCCACGTGGATGGGCAGCGGTGTATTTGGTGTGAGCTTCGTGGTCACGCTGTGCCCTTGAGCGTGAAAATACTCATATGTCACAAAAACGCCCGCGCCGAAGAGAATCAACGCCAGGATACAGCCGCCTATCAGCCTTCTAAACATGATAATCCCTCACGTCCCTCCGCAGCCAGTGTCCGGCGCAGGTGAGAAAGAGAACCGGCGCCCGTCTGGCAATCACGCCGCCTGCGCGCGCCTGGGCACCCCACGGAGCGTTCTCCTTCTTGCCGGGCCGGCGACCGGCTGCCGCTACTCCGCTTGCTGATTCCACTGCGCGGCCCGCTCCTGGATGTCCACCGCGCCCCATTGCTCGATCACCCGACGGACGCGCGGCTCGTCGGCATCTGTCGTGCGCACCACGACCAGCGTGCCGCCCCGCTGTACGCCCACATGGTAATGCTCGGCCTCCTCCTCTTCCACACCCACCGATACGAGCGCACCGGCCAGGCTGCCCGTCATCGCGCCCACCGTCGCGCCGACCAGCGTGGTAACGAGCCACCCGCCCGCCAGGATCACGCCGATCCCCGGCAGGGCAATCGGAGCCAGGCCGATCAGCAGTCCCGCCAGCCCTCCGATCACGGCGCCTGCCTCGGCGCCTTTAGTGGTTCCACTGGCGACAATGTTCTGCCTGCCGTCGGGCAGCCCTGCCGTATCCGCTTTTGTTACCACGCTGATGTCCTCACGCCGAAGGCCCATGATCTCCAGTTCCCGCACGACGGCTTGCGCGTCCTGCAGATCATCGAAAAGACCAACCACCGTCTTTGCCATATCCGCATCTCCTCATGCGCTGCCTGGCTTTCCCTGCCCTCTGAACACAAGCGACGTTCCCACAGCCGGGACTGCCGCCGGCAGTGCCCCGAATAGGAAACCCTAACCCTAAACACAAACGCTGTTTGCGCAGCCGGCTGTTGAGTGGCGAACCTGTTTTCATGGCCGGAAAGCGCCCTCACTTGTGTATACGGAGTCAGGCACGAAACCTTTCCTCTTGGCAGGCATTACACTGGCATAGACGAATGCACACTTTCTGGGGTTCAATAAGTTGGAGTGGCTGGCGCCGGTCGGCTGCATGGAAAAAGGCCGACCGACCTTTCAGAGTAGGAAAAGAGCGAAAGAGGCCAAAAATCCGCTTTCCGTGACCGACCTGCCGCGCAGGGTAGGGGAAAGAAGGGAACGCTGCGCTCAACGGCAGGAATCGCGGTTATTGCTAGCGAACCATATCCGGGCACAGGTCTGACTGTGTCACTCGCGCGGAGGGAAGCCATGAAAGCACGATTCGCTATGGGCCTGGCGGCGCTGGCCCTCGTTGGGGTTGGAGCAGCCCGGGCCGACGACTACGCCCTCAAAAAGGAGCTGCAGGGGCAGTATGGCAAACTGGCGGGCGCCATCTTGAGGAAAGATTTCCAGGCCGTCCGGCAGATGGTCACTCCGGATGCTTCCTGGAAGCTGCTGGATGGGAAAAAGCGGGACCTCAAACAGATGGAGGGCGTATACCGGCGTAGAGTGGCCGCGCTCAAGCCCGGCATTCAATTTACGGTCAGCATCAGCCGGATGACGCCGCAGGGCAAAGAGGAGCAGGTGGAATGCACCCACGTATTTGCCGGGTTTAAGACCGATGGGAAAGGTAAGACCCACCATCTCTTTGAAGGCAGCGCCTGGCGGGATCTCTGGACCAAAACCGCCCACGGCTGGAAGCTGAAGCGCTCTGAACAGGTCAATCAGAGACAATCGGTGGACGGCAAGCCCGTTACCACGCCCGTCCTTCCATCCACCTAACAGGGCGCCGATGTGCGGTTCCACAGTGACCTCAACCGCCGATGCACGCCAATAGAGGCCGAGGAAAATGCCGATCCTCTGCATCTATCCGCGCATCGGCGGCTCTTTTTGCGGCGAATCAAACGAGGGAAGCCGGCTCAACTGACCAGCTTCCCTTCCATTAAGGAGGAAGCCTGCTCGCCTCACCGAGGGAAGGAAGGTTCCCACGTTTTCGCCAATTAGCCGTCATTAAGGAGGAAGCCTGCTCGCCTCACCGGGCCTGGATGGAAGCCAGCAGCATCCCGTTGAGCGCCGTCATGGAGGGCAGTTGACCCTGCGCTTTCAGGCGCGCGACGAACGCCTGCAACTCCTTGCGTGCGTCCGCGTTCTTTGGGTCCAGCGTCAGGCACATCTGGTACTGGTTGATAGCCTTAGCGTTCTGGCTCCCTTGGGCATAGAGCCGCGCCAATTTCAGGCGGAGAGCCGGGTCTTTCAAGCGGTTGTGCGCGGCCACTTCCGTATCGTAGAGCGTCGTATTATAGTCGCTGATGCTTTGGAAGATTGTCCGGCTGGAGGCAGCGCGCTTACGGTCCCCAAGTCGGTCGTAGGCGCGCGCCAGGTGGTACCAGGCCGGCGCCAGGTTCGGCGCGCGCATGACCGCTGCTTCCAGGTAGGCGGTGGCCTGCCGGGCATCGCCCCGGTTGAGGGCGATGCGACCCAGGCCCATGAGCGCCTCGGGATTGTTGGCGTACGCGGCTGCCGATTTTTGCAGCAGGCCCTCGGCCTCTCGCTGCCGTGCCGCCGTCGGTTGGTGATCGATCAGGAACAGGCCCAGCGCCAGCATTGTGGCGGGATCGTTGGGGGCACGCTGGAGCGCCTGGCGGTAGTGGGCTTGCGCTTCCGTGAGCTTGTGCGTGTGCGTTTCTCCCCGGGCCAGGTCGCGTAGGTAGTCCGCCCGGCCCGGCAGGAGCGCCACGGCGCGGCGGAAGGCGGCCTCTGCCTCGACGGTGCGCGCCTCATGCTGCGCGCAGGCCAATCCATAGGCGTGCCAGTATTTTGCGTTGTCGGGAGCCTCCTTGACCACATGCTCCATGCGATGGGCCGCCTCATCCACGAAACCGGCATCGAAGTAGAGCCGCGCCAGGGTAAATTCCGCTTCCGGCAGGTTGGGGCACAGGCGGATCGCGTGGGCGAGGGCCTGGAACGCCTCTTCCTTGTTGCCCTGCCCATCCAGCGCCACGCCCAGACCCTGATATGCCAACGCCGAATTGGGATCGCGGGCCAGCGCGTTGGCATAGGCGCGCTCGGCCTCGGCATAGCGTTTCTGCGCCAGCATGGCATCCGCATCCCGCAGCAGCGTCGCCAGGGCGAGGCGCGTGGGCGAGGCTTCCGGCGGCAGAGGCAGCGCGACCGCGTGGTGGACCACCTCGGGATGCCAGCGTTCGAGCGCGGCCAGCTCTTTCTGCGCGACTTCCAGCGCAGCGGCCCGGCCGATCAGGCGGCGGTATTCGCGCGCCGCCTCCGCATACTCGCCGTGCGCGGCGCAGAGGCGGGCCAGCTTCAGGCGCAATTGGGGATCGTTCTTCACCTGGTAGATGCTGCTGAGCAGGTTATACTTTTCGGTGCGGTAGGCTTGCGCCTGGACGTGGAGGCGTGTCTCGCGGGCCGCATCGGCGGTGTCGCCCAGGCGCAGGTAGACCCGGCGCAGGCTGAAATGGATCTCCGGGTCGGCAGGGGCCAGGCGCTCGGCATTTTGCAGGATTTGCCGGGCTTCCTGCCAGCGCCCCGCACGCAGGTATGCCTGGCCGAGGGCGAGCAGGGCCGGGGCGGCATTCGGGTTCAGGGCGACGGCACGCGCCAGCGTCTGCCGTGCGCCCTCCAGATCGGAAGGATTGGCGGCGCGTTTAAGCTGCGCGCGTCCCAGCGCCAGAACGGTCGCGGCCTGGTCCGGGGCCAGGGCTGCCGCCTTCTCGTAACAGGCCAGCGCCTCGCCCTCACGGCGTGCCTCGGTGAGCGCGTTCCCGAGGGCCAACTGGGCGCGCCAGTCCCTAGGATCGTGGGCCAGGGCTTGCCGCAGGGCGGATTCCGCCTCTGGGTACTTGTTCAGCGCCAGGGCTTCGACGCCCGCCAGCCTCCACGCGGCGGCGTTCCCGAAGTTGATCCTGGCTGCCGCCAGGGCCTCCTCATAGGCGCGCTGCAGGGCATCCTCCTCGTGATAGAAGAGGGCCAGAGCAAAGTGCGCGCGTTCGCTACGCGGGTGGGTCTTGAGGAACTGCGTGAGGGTGGCGAAGGCTTCCTGGTCGCTGCCGAGCGCGCCCGCCATAGCGGCCCAGGCCAGCCAGGAGTCTTCGTCGTCACCGTCGAGGGTGGCGGCGCGGGCGAAGGCGGCGCGCGCCGGGCCAATCTGGCCGAAGGTTTGCAGGCGCAGGCCCAGGTGATAGAAGACGCGTGGGTTGTTCGGCTCGCGTTTGGAGGCGGCAATCAGCGTGTCAAATGAGGCGCTGCGCAGGGCGCGCTCGGCGCGGATCGGGGCCGTCCAGAGGTAGGCGGCGACGGCAAGAAGCAGCGGCAGCGCCAGGAGTTCGAGCCGCCGCGCGGCGCAGCGATTTTGCCAGAAGCGGGTCAGGTGTTTCATGATTGAGAGAAGCGCAGGCCGGGCCGTAGGTCCCGGCCTGCCATCGTTCAAGCTTCTTGCGAAGGAGAGAGGAGAGACCTCACCCCTGCGGTCGGCCCTGAAGCGGCAGGCTAAACCCTGCCGCTATAGGGGGTTAGGTCTGGTGGTCACTGCCAGTTACCGTTACCGCCGAGCGGGTTATTCGGATTGTTACAGCCGTCCGCCTCGGCACCACGCTGCAGGGGGTCCACGTGCTTAGCGAACTTGAGCGTGCTGCAAAGGATGGGCTGCCCGTTGCTATCGGTCATCTTGACATATTTGACATGGCCGTCGGTGAAGGCGACGATGCCGCCCCCGTTATAGAACGGGGCACCGAGGATGCGCACGCCCCAGGGGACATAGTTGGTGCCGGCCATCAGCCAGGTCTGGTAACCGGACATCGTCTGCTCCATATGCCACTTATTGTGCGGGTCAGTGCTGCCGGTCCAGTCCGGCCCCTTAGCCTGGGCGCTGGAACTGTCCTTGAGCTTGGCCCAGCCGCAGTGCCCCTCGGAGAGCAGCACGCAGTCCGCTGGGGAGTTGACGGAGGCCAGAGAGAGGCCGGTGGAGTAGTGGACCTGGTTGGTCACGTCGCAGTAGCCCGCCGCCGTTGTGGGCATATCGTGGGAAAGCAGGTCGTTGATGAGCAGGCTCTCGTTGCCGTCGGTCATATGCATGTCCGGGCCCCAGGTGAAGTCAGGCTGGCTGGCATCCCCCGGTGAGACGAAAATCCCGCCGTTCTTATGGTAGGGCGCGGTGACGTTCTGCCAGGAGGTGGCGCCGCAGGCGTTTTCCGCACCGGGAGGGATGCTGGGATCGTCGGCGTTGGTCTGGCACTCCCATCCGGCGCGCGGCCAGCGCTCATCATAATCCTGGACGTACATGTTAATGGCGAGAGCTACCTGCTTGGCGTTGCTGGTTCCCGCCGCCTGCCGCGCCTTGGAGCGCGCTTGGGCAAAGACCGGGAACAGGATGGCCGCCAGAATAGCGATAATGGCAATAACGACGAGCAACTCGATCAGGGTAAACCCGGGCTTTCGGGTCTTGCGGTAATGCATGGTCGAACCTCCCATGAATTTGGACATGATGGTGCGTTCCAGGGTCGTGCCGCGTTGCGGCCAGGGATGGTAGCGCGAACGATAGCGCCGTTATTGCGGGTTGTTCGCGAAGCCTCGAAGTGCCATCTCGCCGCGTCCGCCGGTAATGCGTTGCAGCTTATCGTAATCTTCTTTGCTGAGCTTGCTGGGATCTCCGCCGCTCTCCTTCGCCTTCTGCTTTATCCAGTTATTGACGTCTTGCTCCTGTTTGGACATGGGCGGGGTTTTAGGCGGGGCGAGTAGGTTGGCATAGGCCAGCCAGGCAATAAACGCCAGCAGCGCGATGGCAGCCACAGCGATGATGATGGGCTTGGCCGGTTGCTGGGCCAGGGTCGGACCGGTTCCTCCAGCCATATCCTTTCACCTCCTTTCGCATCAGTCTATGTGCGAGGGCTCTCCATGCCCGTGCCGCTGGATTCGCGCACGTGCAGCGATACGGGGAAGCGCCGGCAGCGCTGCGGGACGTCGCGCTCCTCGATCAGATCGATCAGCATATCCACCGCCGCCGCCCCGATCTCTTTGAGCGGCTGCCATATGGAGGTCAGCGATGGGCGGGCCAGCGCGCTTAGCTCCGTGGAGTTGAAGCTGACGACGGCCAGGTCGTCGGGCACGCGCACGCCGGCGCCGGGCAGGCGCTCCACCAGATGCAGGGCGCGCGCCTCCTCGCAGCAAACCAGCGCGGTTGGGCGCGGGCGCACGGATTGGAGAAAACTTATCGCCGAGTGGACCCACTTCAGCGAGGGAAGCGCGGTCTCCGGCCACTCATAGACGTGCAGCGCATCCGATGGTAAGCTGGCTTCGTCGAGCGCCCGCAGTGCGCCCAGGTAGCGCTCACATCCCCAGGAGACGGAATGCCCCGGATAGAAAAACGCGAACTGCCGATGCCCCAGATCGATCAGGTGCCGGAAAGCCAGATAAGCGCCCTCCTCGTTATCGCAGTCCACCGCGTAGCAGCGCGGGTGATCGATCTGGTAGGAGATGCACACCACCGGGACATCGGTGTCCAGCAGGGCGGGCGTAAGCTGATCGCTGGCATAGCGGCCAATCAGGAGCGTGCCATCGCTGGCTCCACTCAGGATGTCGGCGTAGAGCGCCTGCCAGTCTGGGTAATGCGCCGAATGGAGCAAAAGGTTGTAATTGTGGCAAACTGCCCCACTTGTAACGCCCGCCAGGACGTTGGAAAAGTAGAGGTCATTGGCCCGAAAGCTTTCCGGCTCGTTGAGGACGATGCCGATGCGGTGCGTCCGCCCCGTCACCAGCGCCAGGGCCGTGGCGTTGGGCCGGTATCCGAGCTGCCGGGCGGCCAGCAACACGCGCTGCTGGGTTTCCGGGGGAATGCCGGCATCGCGACCGTTGAGCACAAAAGAAGCGGTCGTGCGGGACACCCCGGCGGCCTGGGCCACATCAATCATACGCACACGACGCGAGGGCATTTTATCCTTCTAAAGAATTAGAGAACTATCACGCAACGAATCTGCTAACGCGTGTTAGAAGAAGAATAACAACTCTCTGTATTTTTGTCAAGAGGTCTTCGCGCAAAAAAACGAAAATCTTGAAAGCGATTTTGCCGGATGGAAGAGAGAAGCCGTAAAAAAGCCTGTTGCAAATTGTCACAAAACCTGTTACAATGCCTGCGAACGTATGAGCGCCGGTTCATGTGTTCGCACAACGCTACTCTGCTCAAGCGCAGCCTTCCCCTGCGCGCCAAGCCGCATCGGCGCCTGAGTGCCAATTCCCCACGCGGCGAGGGTCCTTATTCATGCCTACTCTAGCGGACCGATCCATCGCTGTCGTTTCCGTCACTGCTGGCGCCGAAACGCCCCCTTCCGGGGAGCCGCAGGCGGAATTGTCCTCCTGCGCGCCAGAGGGAATCGCCGCAGGACAGCCCCGGTGGCCGCTGGCGGAGCTTACGGAGACCGGCACAATGCGCCATCTGGCCGAACTGTTCGCGGCCCTGGCCGATACGACCCGCCTGCGAATCATCGAGGCGCTGGCCCGGAGCGAGCTTTGCGTGGGCGAGCTCTGCGCCGCGCTGGGCCTGGCCCAATCGGCCACCTCACATCAACTGCGTATCCTGCGCGACCTGCGCCTGGTCAAGTTTCGGCGCGTCGGTCGGCTCGTGTACTACTCCCTGGAGGATGCTCGCCTCTATCCCCTGCTGCAGCAGGGATTGGAACACATCCGTAGGATGTCCGATCCGCCCCGAAAGGGGGATCAGGGGTGCTGAGGGTTCTTAAAGTTCTAGGGCTCTAGGTACTTAGGTAAGATGTCCGATCCGCCCCAGAGCGGGGGAGCAGGGGAGGTTTGGTTAGAGCACCCGGGCCGGGTGCGGAAAGACAAGGTATGGATACTCGTAGTCTGGATCTGCCTGTCATCTTGCCGGCGGGCGACGAGTGCCTGCGCTGTATCGGGCGCTTGCAGCAGGAGCTGACCCGCATCAAGGGCGTTGTAGATGCCTCGGTCAACAACGCGCATGACACCCTCCATGTCTCCTATGACCCCAACCTGGTCACGTTTTCGCGCCTGGAAAGCGAGGCCCGCCGCATTGGCGCAGAGATCCGGGCGCAGGTCGATCACGCGACCTTTGTGCTGGAAGACCTGGATTGCCCGGACTGCGCGCGCAGTATCGAGCGCGCGGTGGGCGCCCTGGAGGGGGTTCTGTGGGCGAGCGCCAACTTTGCCGCCGGACAGATACACGTCGAATTCCAGCGCGGCAAGGTGAGCCTGGCGTCAATCGTCCGGCGCATCCAGAGCCATGGCGTGCGCGCCCGGCTGCTGGAGCGCGGCGTTCCCCTCTCAGCGGAAGAGAGCACGGCGGAGCAGGAGGCACTGGCCGCAGGCATCCGCAGGGCGCCCTTCGCCTTTCTGCGGCGGCGCGGCGGGCAGGTGGTCCTGGGCGCGGCGCTGGCGGGCGTGGCGCTGGGGACGCAGATGCTGGAGGGCGCGGAAGGGCATCACGGGGCCAGCCACATCCTCTGGGCGGTGGCGATCCTGGTGGGCGGATGGGGCATCCTGCGCGCGGCCCTCTCCGCGCTGCGCTCGCGCACCGTGGACATGAATGTGCTGATGACGCTGGCGGTACTCGGGGCGGCGGCGACCGGCGAATGGGACGAGGCGGCGGGCGTCGTGCTTCTCTACGGCGTGGGCATGATGCTCCAGACCGCAACGCTGGAGCGCACGCGCCGCTCCATTCGCGCCTTGATGACGCTGACGCCGCCGACGGCGCGGGTGCTCCACGACCGGCATGAGGAGAGCCTGCCCGTCTCCCAGGTGCGGGTCGGCGATATCCTGGTCATCCGCCCTGGCGAGCGTATTCCTATGGACGGCGAGGTGATCCACGGGGCCAGCGCCGTCAACGAGGCGCCGATCACCGGGGAGAGCCTGCCGGTCGAAAAGGGAGTGGGTGCTCCGGTCTACGCTGGGACGCTCAATGGTCAGGGCGCGCTGGAGGCGCGCGTAACCCGGCCCTATCACGATACGGTGCTGGCGCGCATCCTCCACAACGTCGAGGAGGCCCAGGCGCAGCGCGCCCCCGCCGAGCAATTCATTGACCACTTCGCGCGGGTCTATACTCCCATCGTCTTCTGGCTGGCCGTGGGCGTGGCGCTCGTGCCGCCGCTGATGATGGGCGGCGACTTCTGGTGGTTCTTCCCGACCTGGTTCCACCGGGCGCTGTCGCTGTTGATCATCGCCTGCCCCTGCGCGCTGGTCATCTCAACGCCGGTTGCCATTGTGACGGCGCTGGGCACGGCCTCACGGCGCGGCGTGCTGGTCAAGGGTGGGGCTTACCTGGAGGCCATCGGCACGGTCAAAGCCGTCGTCTACGATAAGACCGGCACGTTGACCGAGGGCGCCCTGAAAGTGGAGGACGTCCTGCCGCTCGGCAATATGACCTGCGCGGAGATTCTGGTGCTGGCGGCCACTCTGGAGCGGCGCTCGACCCATCCGCTGGCGCAGGCCATCCTACAGGAGGCGGCCCGCTACGAGGCACCCTCCTACCAGATCGCCGACTTCGTCGAGATGCCGGGACGCGGCGTGAAAGCCACTGTCAACGGCGTGCCCTTCCTGCTCGGCAACCTACAGCTTTTCCAGAGCCAGAAGATCGAGCTTCCCCTGGCAGCCTCAGAGGCGCTAACCGAGGCGGAAGCTACCGGCATGACCGGCGTGCTGCTGGGCAATCGCAGCGGCCTGCAGGGGCTGATCCTGCTGCGCGACCAGCCGCGCCCGGAGGCCAAGACCGCCATCGCCACCCTGCACCGCATGGGCATCGTCTATCAGGCGATGCTGACCGGCGACAACACGCGCGTGGCCGCGCAGGTGGCGCAAGCGGCGGGCCTGGAGGAGTACGAGGGCAACCTGCTGCCGGACCGGAAGCTACAGCATATCCACTTCCTGCAGCACCGCTACGGGCGCGTGGCGATGGTCGGCGACGGCGTCAACGATGCGCCCGCGCTGGCGGCGGCGGATGTGGGGATCGCGATGGGCGTGGCGGGCAGCGACACGGCCCTGGAAGCCGCCGATGTCGCCCTGATGCGGGATGACCTTTCGCGCCTGCCCTTCCTGATCAAGCTGAGCCGCAGCACCCGCACCATTGTGCGCGAGAACGTGGCCATCTCTCTGGTGACCAAGGCGGCGCTGCTCGTCTCGGCGATCATGGCGACGCTGCCGCTCTGGCTGGCGGTGCTGGGCGATGTGGGCGTGGCGCTGCTGGTCACGCTCAATGCCCTGCGGCTGGTGGACGGCCCGGATGTAGACGCTCCGCCGGCGCGCTCGGACGAGGAAGCCTCCGAGGAGCCGCTGCTGGAACTGGTCTTCATCAACGACAAGAGCGTAGACGAGCAGCCGGAGCCGGACTATCCCTATCCGACCTGGGAGCGCTTCAGCGTGCCCTTTACCGGCACGCCGATCCGCTTCGGGCGCAAAGCGCCGACCTCCGTGCTGCCCATCCAGATTGACGATGCCGGGATGTCGCGGCTGCACGGCGAGTTCCGGCTGGAGGGCGGGCGTCCGGTGGTGGTGGACCTCCAATCCACCAACGGCATCCGCTTCAACGGGCGCACGGCGGGCGCGCTGATCCCGCCCCTACGCCCGACCCCGCTGCGTTTCGGCGACAGCCTGCTGATCGGGCGCAACACGCGCATCGAGATACGCCGCCCGGGCGATTTTGGCGCTGGCCCCGGCGCGACCGGAGGCGGCGCGCAGGCTCCGCGCAGAACCACCTCGACACTAATCCAGGCGGTGGTCACCGGCGACAGCGGCACGCAGGATCTGCGCGGTAAATCCGGCATTCCGACGGGTAGATAGATCGCAGGTTATGTGGCAATCATAGTAGTGACAACGTGACTGCCTGGAGCGACGCACCGTACAGGACGGCGTATACTAAATCGGGGCTTTTCGCCGGCGCCAGGCCCGGCTCTTCTCTAGCGGTCACGCCCACTCTTCGGTATCAGGCTCTAATCTATCCTATCCTGGATGGATTTATTCGCGCCGAGTACCTTGCCGGAGGGAGGAAAGGAGGGGCAGTTTATGCCAAGCATATCTGCGGCAACGTCGGTCTATGCAGCGGCGCGCGATAGCTCATCGGCAGCTCATGCCAAGAGTTCCGCCCGGAGCGCCTCTGCCAATCGCGAGGCAGAGTTGGCGCGGCAGCTTGATGAGCGGTTGTCCGGGCAATTAAGCCGCATTCGCCAGCAGATCGGCCCTGCAAAGGATGCAGGAACTACCTCCAGGGAAGGGACGGGAGGCGTACTCGATATTCGCGCCTGAGCGTCATGGGAGAGCTTTCGAAAAAAGCCCGGCGAGGGAACTCTCCTCACCGGGCTTTTATGTGCCGCCGCAGGGTAGCCTACGGAACGGACTGATAGGTGCCG